>Ga0068706_1000317_pt1 | contig 24267 bp, 17 predicted proteins | sample YNPMSBMetaG_FD_65632 | JGI IMG/M metagenome (GOLD analysis project Ga0068706, IMG submission 65632) | Anoxygenic and chlorotrophic microbial mat microbial communities from Yellowstone National Park, USA - YNP MS-B MetaG | ecosystem: Environmental > Aquatic > Thermal springs > Hot (42-90C) >...
ATTGCAAGTACAGACTGGATTAGGGAAATTATTCTTGTGGGTTGGCGGCTCGATAGGCGTAGCTTCCAATCAACCGCAAGGCGAATATGTCGGAACATTTACCGTTAGCGTAGAATATTAAAATATAAAGCAAAAAAATACAAAACTTTTAGTTTTAATTAAATATTGAAGTTATAATAACTTGAATTTATTTTAGAGCCGCCGTACAGGCGGTTTTTTATTTTTTTAAATCAAATAATATAAAAATTAAGCTTTAAAGTTTAACTTTTACTTTGCGACAAGCCAAGAGTTTGAAACATTAAATACCTATCAAAATTTAATTAAGGCTTTTAACGTTTATAATAAGATTGCGCGAAAATATAATTGCAATTCTCAGCTTAATTTATGCGAAACAGTTTCAAGATAAAAATTTTATTGCATGCATAATCGTAGCATATTTACATTTTGAGAAAATAACGCGTAGTTGAGTCAAAAAAGTTAAATTGCGATATGTTTATTCTACTGTAAAAAATTATAATTATAAATTATATATTTAATCGCTTCAAATAAAAAGATTATTTGAAATGATAAAATTATTTCCAATCTTTAGGACTTATGACAAAAACAAATTCGCCTTTAACAATTTTATTGGAAAAGTCAGAAAGAATCGAAGCGGGAGTTCCTCTCCAAACCTCTTCGTAAATTTTAGTTAATTCTCTACATACTGCGATTTTTCTTTCTGGCATATATTCGTTTAATTCATTCAAAGTTTTTTCTACTCTATGAGGAGATTCATAAAATACGATTGTTTTTTCTTCGCTAGCTAATTCCAAGAATTTTTTTTGTCGTCCTTTTTTTAATGGCAAAAAACCTTCAAATACGAAAGAGCTTGCTGGAAATCCGCTTAAAGTTAATGCAAGCAACAATGCCGAGGGACCAGGTATCGAGACAATTTTAATCTCTTTTTCAATTAACTTATTGATTAAAATTTGTCCCGGATCGCAAATTAAAGGAGTGCCCGAATCGGATACGAGCGAGCCAATTTTTCCTTCGACTATTTTTTTTACAATTATATCGACTTTATTTTTTTCATTATATGCGTTAAATGATAATAATTCTTTTTTTATATTTAACTTATTTAACAATATTGAAGTTATTCGTGTGTCTTCGCAAACGATAAAATCTGATACTTTCAACGCTTCTATTGCTCTTAGGGTTATATCTTCAAGATTTCCAATTGGAGTGGCAATTATATAAAAAATTTGATTCATTTATTTATTTAAAGTTGTATCGTTTAAAGCGACAACGGCTTTCCATAAGGAAAGCCGAGCGCGCAAGTAGCTTAGACATTTTTTAATTTGTTAAATAAATATCGAAAAAAATTTTAAAAAAGTCAAATACAAATTATTTAAGATTTTCTATATTCAAATTATTTTTAAATTCTATTGAGAGTAAAATTTAAAAAGACAAAAAAGCCGACACAATGCCGGCTTTAGGTTTACTTAATAAATAACATCTTTTTTGTTTCTCTATATTCAGGAGTTTCAAAAACATAGAAATAAGCTCCGCTTGAAGGAGAAGGATAAATTTTATCAAAATTAATAATTGTTCTATAAATTCCAGCAGGCAGAGTATCGTCAAAAATAAGAGCGACTAATTTTCCAATCGCATCGTATAAAGAAATTTTTACTCGCGTTTCTTTGGGCAAAGAAAATTTTACAGTTGTTGATGGATTGAATGGATTTGGAAAATTTTGTTCTAATTTAAAGTAAGTTGGAACTTCGGAGCTTTCTTGTTCGACTGATGTCAATTGAGTTTTAAATCCCCACGGCTGGGAAAATTGACTTTGTCCATATTGATTTATAGCGCAAATTCTCCAGAAATAAGTAGTGTTAGGTGTTAAATTTGTTAAAATATGGAAAGTATCGGTTATGTCATATTTGCTATAAATTATAGTTGATGAATTAAAAGTCAAGCTTTTAGAAACTTGAATGCCGTATTTTAATGCATCTGGGGTTTTCAACCATTTTACGGTAACTTCAAGCGGCAAGCCTTGCGTAGCATGGGGAGGCTCGGCTAATGTCGGAGATATTGGAAACCCAGTTTCAAAAGCATAAGCGTTAGAAAACGAACTTTCGGAGACGAAATTTTTAGCTTTTACTCGCCAAAAATATTTTGTTTTTCCAGATATATTTGTCAAAGCATAAATAGTGTCATTTGTAGTGGAATTTACGATAACATTAGAACTAAAGTCTGATGTTGTTGATACTTGTAAAATATATGAACTAGCGTTGTTTGCATAATTCCACTTTAGAATTACCGTGTCTCTTTGATTATTGGAGTTATTTATCGGAGTTATTAAGTTTGGAATTGAAGGGGCGTTAATTTGTATAATGTTTGACGGTTCGCTTTCGACCCAATTTCTGCTTATTGCTGATACGGCGATATATTTTTTGTTGGGAAAATTTATTTTTGACAAATCGAAAGATTTTAAACTTGTTATGTAAAAAATATTTGCCGGGTTAGTAAAATCTGACATATTTGGCGATGGAGTGTCAAAATAATAAATCGCAAAAAATAATTGAGGAGTTGAATTTGCTTGATAATCCCATTGCAATTCGGCAATTCCTTTAGCGCTATATTTTGTAAATCTTAAATTTATTGGAATGTTAGGTTTATTTGTATCGCTCCAATTCATTACTGGCGCTAAAGATTTATGTTTATAGTAATTGTTTTTCAAAGTATCCATAATTCCCTTTAAATTTTGAATCGTAATGCTTTTAGAGCTAAAGAAACAACTTCCATAAGTTTTGGGATTTTGTCTCAAATGTATTATTTGATTTGGAATTTCAGAAGCGCTCCAAGTTGAAAGTCTATAAGCTCCATGACCGGCGTAAAAATGTCTATTATTTTTAAATGTCGAATCAGCCCACCAATTGGAAAGTTTTTTAAAGTCTTGACTTCCCCCTATGGGCCAATAAAGTTGAGGTATTAAATAATCTATATAGCCGCCTTGCAGCCAAGCGATTGCGTCGCAGTAAATTACGTTGTATGCGTCCATTCCAACGATTCCAGATGGCACTCCGTTTTTCCATATTCCAAAAGGACTCATTCCAAATTTTACGTGCGATTTAATAGCTTTTACGCTGTCTCTAATTTGTCTTAGCAGTAAATTAACGTTGTCTCTTCGCCAATCTCCTCTGTTTGTAAATCCTCGATTGTATAAATTAAATGTGTTTTGGTCATGGCTGTCGTTAAAGCCGTATTCCGGATACGGATAAAAGTAATCATCCATATGAACTCCGTCGACATCGTATCTTTTTACTACGTCGGCAATTATCATAGAAACATAATTTCTTACCATTGGAAGACCGGGGTCTAAAATTCTTAATCTAACGCCGCTTGCATTTGGACCAACTACAATTGTCCATTCTGGATGTTTAACCGCAATATGATTCGATGCAAGGGGGTAGGAGCCTACTGACTTTTCCGCTCTGTAAGGGTTAAACCAGGCGTGCAATTCCATTCCTCTTTTATGAGCTTCTTCAATTGCAAATTGCAATGGGTCGTAATATGGATTTGGAGCTAAACCTTGCGTTCCAGTTAAATGTTTTGACCAGGGTTCGTATGGAGAATTATAAAGAGCGTCGCATTCAGGGCGAACTTGGAACATAACTGTATTAATGCCTGCTGCTTGCAACATATCAAGCAAATCGATTAGCTGTTGTTTTTGTTGTTCTGGGGAATCGCTTGAAGGCCAGTCTATTCTATCTACAGTAGCTATCCAAGCTCCGCGAAATTCACGCTTTGGCGTAATTTCGGCTTTGATAAAATTAACTGAAATTAAAAAAAAGGCAACTAACAAAAACATAAGTTTGTTCATAGCTTTCTCTTTTATTTTTGAGACTTTTGTTAAAATACAAAAAAAATTATAATTTTCGAATAATTATTCTTTTAAATGAATTTATTTTTTTAAAGGTTATTTTATTTTCTAGAATTTATTGAAAATATTAAAATTGGGAGAAATTTTAAATTGTCTTTTGTTCAATTCAAAGAAAATATTAAAAAATAATTTTTTTTGTTTCTTCTATACTTTCTAATACTAAATCTTGTGGAGCCTCAAAATTAACATAAATTTCGCCGATATTTTTGATTAAAACAAAATTTATTTTGCCGTCTTTATTTTTTTTATCTTTTTTCATAATTTCAATAGCTTTCATAGGATTAATTTTAGACATCAAATGATTTAACTTAAATTTAGAAAGCAGACTTATTCCTTCTTGAAAAGTATTTTGATTCAATATATTTAATTTGCAAGATAAAATTAATGCCGAAGCGCAACCTGCGGCTACAGCTTCGCCGTGTTTTATTTTATAATTTAATATTGTTTCATAAGCATGTCCAAACGTATGTCCGAAATTTAAAATTTGTCTAAGCGATTTTTCTTTTTCGTCGGCTTCAACTACAGAAGCTTTAAACTTAACGCTTTCTATAATAACATGTTCCATAAGTTTATAATCGCTTAAAGAAAATTTTTCAATCTTTTGATTAATAAAATCAAAATATTCTTTATTTGAAATAAACGCATATTTAACAATTTCTCCTAATCCGCATCTTATTTCTTCTTCAGGCAAGGTTTCAATAAACTCTAAATCAATAAAAACCGCTTCAGGTTGTTTAAAAGATCCTATTATATTTTTTATTTTTTGAAAATTAACTCCCGTTTTGCCGCCCACGGAACTATCTACAGCCGCTAATAGAGTAGTCGGTATTTGGACAAAATCTATTCCTCTCATATATGTAGCGGAAGCAAAACCTACGATATCTCCAATTATACCTCCGCCGAAAGCGACGAACAAAGATTTTCTATCGCATAAAAAATTTAAAGCTTCTTTATATATCAAATTAACTGAGCGAAGATTTTTCATTTTTTCATTTGTGGAAAGAACTAAAGTTTTAGTTTTATAGTTTGATTTTAAATCTTGAAATTTATTTTTGTGAAATTTATAAGCGTTTTCGTCGGCTACGATCAAAATTTTCGTGTAATTTCTTTTTCGTAGAAAATTATCGACAAATTTTGATTTAAAGATTTGTTTGCCGATAAAGATATTGTATTCATTATTTGGAATTGAAACGGAAATTTTTTTCATTTTGCAGAGCTGTTATATTTTTGAAATGATTTTCAATAAGAAATTTAATATGATCTACAAGAAAACCGACCTTGTTAAATTTGGCGGCGTCGATTATCAAATCTGATTGATTATAAAATTTTTCTCTTTGAGCAAGCAAATGCAAAATTTGTTTTTTTAATCCTTCAATATCTTGTTTTTCGACGAATTCTTTAATTAGCGGTCTATCTGTTTTATATTTTAATCTTTCAAATAAAATTTCTGGCGGGAGTTTTAAGTAAATTAATAGACCGTTGTCTTTTATAATTTTTAAATTTTCTTCTTTTGAAAGAGTTCCTCCGCCTAAAGATATCACGACATTTTCAATCTTGCTTAATTCTTTTAATATTTCAGTTTCAGCTTTTCTAAACTCAGTCTCTCCGTATTTTTGAAAATATTCGTTGACAGTTATTCCAAATTCTTTTTCTATAATTTTGTCTATATCGGCGTAGTTATAGCCGAGAGAATTTGCAAGGATTGAGCCGATAGTCGACTTGCCACTGCCCATAAAACCGGTCAAATAAATTCTCTCGTTTATCATTTAATAGTTTGATTATTATTAAAAATTTTAATATTAAATATACATATTTAATCGATAACTTTCTCTATAAAAAGCGGCATATTAAAGAACATTTTTTATAGCTGAAATTATAACTATATTAATTTTTAAAAATTAATTTTTATGTTTCAAATTGGCTATATTAAAATAGAAAAAGCTTTGCTTTTAGCTCCAATGGAAGACGTTACAGATATGTCTTTTCGACTCGTTTGCAAAAATTTTGGAGCCGACATAGTATATACAGAATTTGTAAATTCGGAGGGATTGACTCGCGATAATGTAAGAACTTTTAAAAAAATGCAAATAAGCGATAAAGAAAGACCTATCTGCATTCAAATTTACGGCGAAAAAATTGAATCGATGACTATAGCTGCTAAAAAAGCTGAAGAACAAAATCCTGATTTTATTGATATAAACGCCGGCTGTTGGGTTAAAAAAATTGCCTCTCGCGGAGCGGGAGCGGGATTGCTAAGAGATTTATCGTATTTTGAAAAAATGGTTAAAAGCGTCGTTTCTAACGTAAAAAAACCTATAACTGTAAAAACAAGAATAGGATGGGATAGCGAAAATATTAATATTTTAGAAACGGCTCGGATGTTAGAAGCAAACGGCATATCGGCGTTAACAATTCATTGCAGAACAAAAACCCAAGGACACTCTGGAGAGCCTGATTGGAGTTGGATAGAAAAAGTTAAGAATGTAGTAAAAATTCCAATAGCTTTGAACGGGGGAGTATTTCAACCTGAAGATGTTAAAAAAGCTTTTGACAAAACAGGAGCAGACGCCGTAATGATTGCTCGCGGCGCAATTGGTCAGCCATGGATTTTTGCCCAAGCTAAAGAGCTAATAAAATACGGTAAAATCCTTACAACCGCAGACGCTAATTTAAGAATTTCTACTGCTCTTAAGCATTTGAAAGATTCGATTCCTATTAAAGGAGAAACCAGAGCGGTTCTTGAATTTAGAAAATTTTATTCTGGTTATTTAAAAGGCTTATTCAACGCGTCTAAAATTAGAAACGAATTAATGAAAATTCCAGATTATGCGGGCGTAGAAAAAATTTTGCTTGATTATTTAGAATTTTTAAAAAACGAAAATGTAGATAAAGTACTTTTAGAAAATTAGTTTATTTAAATAAATCGTTGCCTTATTATTTAAAAAAAATTTTTCGTTAGCAAAACTTTAGTTCAAACTTTAAAGTCTAAATGAAAAAATATAATTTATGTTTAATTTAATTAAAAAAGATAAAAACACAAAAGCTCGCGCTGGCATTTTAAAATTAGATCACGGAGAAGTTGAAACGCCGATTTTTATGCCTGTTGGAACTCAAGGGGCGGTGAAAGCTATAACTCAAAGTTTCTTATATGAAGATGTAAAAGCTCAAATAATTTTAGGCAATACATATCATTTGTATTTAAGACCGGGAACGGAAATTTTGAAATTGGCTGGAGGACTTCATAAATTTATGAATTGGAAAAAGCCAATTTTAACGGATAGCGGCGGATATCAAGTTTTTAGCTTATCTGAATTAAGAAAAATAAGAAAAGAAGGAGTCGAATTTAAATCTCATCTTGACGGATCGAAGCATTTTTTTACGCCTGAAAAAGTAATTGAAATACAAAGAGCAATAGGCTCGGATATTATGATGCCATTAGACGAATGCGCTCCATATCCTTGCGAGTATGAATATGCAAGAAAATCTATAGAGCTGACAAAAGAATGGGCTATAAGAAGCAAAGAAGCTTTTCTAAAAACAAAACCTTTGTATGGACATAAACAATATTGTTTTGGAATAATTCAAGGTTCAGTTTATAAAGATTTGCGAGAAAAATCAGCTAATGATTTGTTTCAAATAGATTTTGACGGTTATTCGATTGGCGGGCTTGCAGTCGGCGAAAGCTCCGAAACAATGTATGAAATTGCCGATTTTTGCGCCGATATGATTCCTCAAGATAAACCTCGTTATCTTATGGGGGTTGGTCGTCCCGAAAATATTCTTGAGGCGATTGAAAGAGGGATCGATATGTTTGACTGCGTAATGCCGACAAGAAACGCTCGCAATGCGAATTTATTTACCTGGAATGGGACAATAGTATTAAAAAATGCAAAATATAAAGACGATTTTCGTCCGCCTGATGAAAATTGCGATTGCTATACTTGTCGAAATTTTTCTTTAGCTTATCTAAGACATTTATTTGTCGCTAAAGAAATATCGGGTTTGATTCTTGCGACAATTCATAATTTGCATTTTTATTTGGATTTAGTAGCAAAAGCTCGACAGGCAATTTTAAAAGACGAATTTTTTTATTGGAAAAATGTTTATATTAGCAGACTAAAAGAAAAATTATAAACAAGGAGATCATATGGATTTATTTTTTTTGATGGCGCCGCCGCCAGAAAATCAAGGCGGAGCTAATTTAATAAGCACTCTTATTATGTTTGGATCTATTATTCTAATTTTTTATTTTATGATCATCAGACCTCAGCAAAAAAGAGCAAAAGAAAGAGAAAAAATGTTGAACGAGTTGCAAAAAGGCGACAAGGTTCTAACAAGCGGAGGAATTTATGGAGTAATAGATTCAATTGAAGAAAAAACTGTTCTTATTAAAGTTGCCGACAATGTAAAACTAAAATTTGACAAGCAAGCGATTAATATCGTTTTAGAAAAAGAAAAAAAATAAATTAAAATAAAATAAAAATTAAATAAAATAAAATTAAATTAAATTAAAACGTAATGGACACAGTTGTTAGCAAAGTAGAAGATGCGATAGAGGATTTAAAGAAAGGCAAAGTTATAATTGTAGTTGACGACGAAGATCGCGAAAATGAAGGGGATTTTGTTTGCGCGGCGGAGTTTGCAACTCCTCAAGTTGTTAATTTCATGACGATGCATGGTCGCGGCATGATTTGCGCCGCTATGTCAAACGCAGTCGCCGATAGGCTTGAATTAGATTTAATGGTTTCGGAAAATACCTCCGCTCATGGAACTCAATTTACCGTGACTGTGGACGCAAAAGAAGGAATTTCAACGGGAATATCCGCTTACGATCGATCTGTAACTTTAAGAAAGCTTGCGGATCCAGAAAGCAAAGCGGATGACTTTGTAAAACCAGGGCATATATTTCCGCTTCGCTCAAAAGACGAAGGAGTTTTAAGAAGAGCCGGACATACAGAAGCTGCTGTCGACTTATGCAAATTAGCAGGTTTGCAGCCTGTCGGCGTCATTTGCGAAATATTGAAAGATGACGGAACGATGGCTCGTTTCCCCGATTTGATCGAAATTGCGAAAAAATTTGATTTAAAAATTTTAACTATTGCCGATTTGATTAAGTATAGAATTGCTCGCGAAAAATTGGTTATTACTGTCGCTGAAGCTGATCTGCCAACCGCAAATGGCGATTTTAAAATTAGAGTCTACCGAAGTTTGCTTGACAACAAAGAGCATGTTGCTCTTATAAAAGGACAAATAACGCCAAACGAACCGACTATTGTTAGAGTTCATTCGGAATGTTTAACTGGAGATATTTTTCATTCTTTAAGATGCGATTGTCATGATCAATTAAACGCTGCGATAAAAATTATAGAAAAAAATAAAAAAGGCGTTTTAGTTTATATGAGGCAAGAAGGTAGAGGAATAGGATTGGCGAATAAAATTAGAGCTTACTCTTTGCAAGACAAAGGTTTTGATACGGTCGAAGCTAACGAAAAATTAGGCTTTAAGCCTGATTTAAGAGATTATGGAATTGGCGCTCAGATTTTGCTTGATATTGGTATTAGAAAAATTAAGTTGCTGACTAATAACCCCAAAAAAATTGTCGGTTTAAGCGGTTACGGTTTGGAGATTGTCGAAAGACTGCCGATTGAAATTGAGCCTAATGAAAAAAATATAAAATATCTAAAAACTAAAAGAGACAAACTTGGTCATTTAATTTTATTAAATAATTTATAACTCAAATATGAAAACGCTCTACGTTAAAAAAAATTTTTTAGGAATTGGAGAAAAGCATTCAAATTATAAAAATTCAAAAGTTGTCATAATTTCATCTCCTCTTGAAAAAACTGTATCTTATGGAAAAGGGACAGCAAAAGGTCCTAAGGCTATTTTAGAAGCTTCTCACTATGTGGAGTTTTACGACGAAGAGTTTGATAGAGAATTGTGTTTCGAGATTGGGATTGCGACTTTAGAAGCTTTAAAGTTACAAAAATTAAATCATTTAAAAGTTTTAAATAAAATTTATGAAGCAGTAAAAAAAGTTTTAAACGACGATAAATTTCCGATTATCTTAGGCGGCGAACATTCCATATCGTCTGCTTGCGTAAGAGCTTTTTTGGAAAAATATAACGATTTAACAATTTTGCAATTTGACGCTCATTCGGATTTAAGGGATTCTTACGAAGGCTCAAAATTCTCTCACGCTTCCGTTATGAAAAGAATTTATGAAATGACTAAAAATATTGTTCAAGTTGGAATTAGAGCTCAATGCAAAGAAGAATCAGATTTGATTAAAAATGAAAATATTAATTGTTTTTATATGAGAGATATTAGAATCGGAAAGCTCGGAGAAAATTGGATAGGCAAAATTATTGATAAATGTTTAGATAATGTTTATATAACTTTTGACGTCGACGCTTTTGATCCTTCGTTATTTCCATCTACCGGAACGCCTGAACCTGGAGGTTTATTTTGGGATGAAACAGTTAGTTTAATTAAAGAATTAGGCCGAAGAAAAAAAATAGTTGGATTCGACATCGTGGAAACCGCTCCTAAAAATAAAAATGATTATTCGAGTTTTATAGCCGCTAAGTTGTGTTATAAAATTTTAAATTGCGCCTTTCAAAACAAAGGTTAAACAAATATGAAAAAATTAATTTTATTTTTGTTTTTTATTTTATCATTTAATTTTGCTGATAATTTTTCTCAATCAAGAATTATTTATGTCGCCGACGTAGAAGGCATGGTAGATTTAGGTTTGGCTCCTTACATACGAAGAGTAATTGAAAACGCGGAGAAAGAAAAAGCGCCTGCAGTCGTTATCAGGGTAAATACTTTTGGCGGAAGAGTCGACGCGGCTACTCAAATTAAAGACGCAATATTAAACAGCAAGATTTTAACAATAGCGTATGTAGACAAAAGAGCCGTATCGGCAGGAGCGTTAATAACATTATCATGTCAAAAAATAGCGATGGCGCCCGGAAGCGCGATGGGAGCCGCTACTGTAGTGAATGAAGCCGGCGAAAAAATGTCTGAAAAGGCTCAAGCTTATATGCGTTCTGAAATGAGAGCTACTGCCGAAAAAAATGGAAGAAGAGCCGATATTGCCGAAGCTATGGTTGACGAAAGGAAAGTTATTGCTGGATTAGTCGATTCAACTCAATTAGTTTCATTAACGGCTGAAGAAGCGGTAAAGTATGGGATGGCTGATACAATTGCCGCTTCTTTAGAAGACGCGTTAAAGTATTTCAAAGTCGATTACGCTAAAATTGAATATACTAAAAGCAATTGGAGCGAGGATTTTGTCAGATTTTTAAATCATCCAATTATAACTTCAATTTTATTAATGATCGGAATAGTGGGGCTTTTTACAGAAATTAAAACCCCAGGTTGGGGATTGCCCGGAACTTTAGCTTTAATTGCTCTCGCTTTGTTTTTTGGCTCCAGTTATATTTTAAAGCTTGCCACGGTTTTGGATATTCTCCTTTTTATAATTGGAGTCGCTCTTTTAATAGTAGAAATATTTTTTATTCCAGGATTTGGAATTTTTGGAATATTAGGCATTATTCTTATTGTCGGTTCTCTTTTTATGGCATTAATAACCGATCTTCCAACTATTGAACCAGGCGATGTTTCAATTGCAATTTATCAATTGACGGCGGCTTTTGTCGGTTCTCTTATCATTTTTTCGCTCTTTCTAAAATATTTGCCTAAAACTAAAGCTTTTTCAGTTTTAGTTCTTGGAGAAGAATTCGATAAAGAAAAAGGTTATGTTTCAAGTCCAGATTTTTCTTATCTTATCGGCAAAATTGGAACGACAATCACTGATTTGCGACCTTCTGGAATTTGCTTAATAGAAGATAAAAGATATGACGTTCTTTCTTACGGCGAATTTATCGAGAAAAATACAAAAGTTAAGGTCGTAAACACAGAAGGCTTAAAAATATTCGTTCAAAAAACAGATTAGGAAACGTAGGTCTGTTTTTTATTTAGAAAATTTAAAATCTTTATAATTTTTTGAAGCGATATTTCCTTAAAATCGCGTTCTTGTTTGCATTATCTTTTTCAAGTTTTTTATCTCAAGATTTTAAAAAGATAACCGTCGACACATTTATTGTTATAGATTCGAATTACTTTAAATTGAGATCTATCCTACTTCTGCCAGGCGAAGAAAAAGTTTTCGTCAATGGCAACTTAATTGATTCTTCGCAATATAGAATTCTTTTTGATAGGGGCTCGTTTTATTTTGAGAATAGCGCTAAACTTAAATTATTTGATACTGTAGTTATTTTTTATCATACTCTTTTTGAAGACGTAAAGAAAGATTTTTTTTTAAATAAATTTTCGCTTTTAGACATTGGAGAAAGCCAGTCAAAAAGATACGAAATTTCATCGAGCGAAAAAATTTCTATTGAAAATATTTTTGGCGATAAAATAAAAAAAAGCGGATATATTTATAGAGGCTTTTCATTAGGCTCGAATAAAGCTCTTTCAGTAAATTCTGGATTAAATTTGCAACTTAGCGGAAAAATATCCGACGAAGTTGAAATAGCGGCGGTACTTTCGGAAGAAAGATTGCCTTTACAGCCTGAAGGAACCTCTCAAAATTTGCAGGAGATAGATAATATTTACATTTATACAAAAGGCAGAAATTTTAACTCTACAATCGGCGATTTTGCCTTCAATTATTCAAAAGGTGAATTTTCAAAATTATCCAAAAAAAGCAGAGGAGCGTCGATTAACTTAAATATAAATAATTATTCTTTTGGAGCTAACTATTCGTCTTCGAAGGGCAAATACAATTCGATAAGTTTTAACGGACTGGATGGAATTCAAGGTCCATACAGGCTTTTGGGAGCTTATGGCGAAAAGGATATAATCGTTTTAGCGGGCTCTGAAAAAGTTTACTTAAATGGAAAACTATTGACTCGAGGCGAAGAAAATGATTATATAATTGATTACGCTCTTGCTGAGATAAGATTTACTTCTCGAAATATTATAAATTCATTTTCGAGAATTTATATTGAGTTTCAATACGCCGACTTAAAATTTCAGCGTTCTTTTGCGGCTGGTTTTATTGGCGGAAATTTTTTTAACGAAAAATTTAAATTCGATTTAATAATCGCAGACGAATCTGATCTAAAAAATTCGTCGATTGGTTTCGATTTAAGCGCCGATGATAAAAAGATTTTAAAAGAAGCAGGCGGCGATAGAAGCAAAGCTTTTAAATCGGGAGTTAAAATTGTTCAAGATTCTTTGCAAATAGGCTTATATAAAAAAATTGACACAATTATCGACGGCAATAGATTTTCTTATTATCGTTTTGCTCCTGGCGACGATTCTTCAAAATACATAATCGAATTTTCATACGTGGGAAGCGAAAAAGGGGATTATAAAAAAATTTCTTTAGGCGTATTCGAATTTGTCGGCATTGGCAAAGGGGATTACGCTCCGATTATATTTTTGCCATTGCCTCAATCATTATCTTTTGCAGACGTCAAAGCTTCTTTTTCTTTTTCAAAATATTTTGCCGTTGACGTTGAAGCCGCAGGCAGCGTTTTTGACAAGAATCTATTTTCCGATTCCGAAAACGCTTTGCAAGATCTGGCTTATAAAGCCTCTTTTTATTCAGATTTTTTTGAAGTTTCAATTCAGGATTTTAGTCTTGGAAAATTAAAATATTCCTTAAACCAGAGAAAAATCGGAAAAAACTTTTACGCTTTTGAACGATTCAATTCTATTGAATTTGATAGAGATTTTAATATCAAAAATTTTTCATCTTCCAATCAAGAAGAAATTTTACGAGAGGCTCGCGTTTCTTATTCGCCGATTAATGGCTCCGAATTAAATTATTCTTTTTATTATCTCAGGCGCGGAGAGAATTTAACCTCGCTGCGAAACAATTTTAATTTTCTAATTAAAGAAAACGATTATATTTTATCGCAAGCAGATTTAAATCTTGTCGACGCGACAAATAGAATATTTAAATCAAAGTTTCATCAATATAATTTTTATTTAAGCTATATTAAGCATTCAATAAAACCTTCAATTAATTTTGAAAGCGAAAAAAAAATTGATAAAAAAAACAACGCCGATTCTCTCGAAGCTCAATCTTTTTATTTTCACAGAATTGAGCCTTCGATTCTCTTCGAATTGAGCGAAAATATAAACGCAAGAGCATATTACTCGCTTAGAGAAGATTATCGTCCCGCAAAGAGCTCTTTTATTAAAGAATCAGCGACGGAAACTTACGGAGTTGCGAATGAGATAAACTATTTTTATTTAACTTCAAGCGCGAACCTTAACTGGAACAACAAAAGAACAATTTCGCGAGAGATCAATTCTCAAAACAAATCAATCGCCGCTCGATTAAACTCAAGAATTAATCTTTATGAAAATGGATTATTAGCGTTTTTTTATTATGAAACATTTACGCAAAAAACAGCCGAGTATCAACGAATATTTTTGCAAACTGAAAAAGGAACAGGACAATATAGATATTTAGGCGATTTAAACAATAATGGAATTAAAGATGAATTTGAGTTTGAGCGAACAGATTTTCAAGGAGATTATACGATTTATTATCTGCCGACGGATAATTACAAGCCTTCAATAGAATTAAAAGCTAATTTGAGGACTAATTATCGCTTCGATAAAATTTTATCAAGAAATTTCTTTTTATATTCGGCTTTAAAATACTTTTCGGGAGAAACTCAATTTCAAATTTACGAGAATTCTACAGAACCAGACTTGTGGAAAATCTACTTATTGCAATTCAAATCTTTTTTAAATCGAACGAATACTATAAGAGGGAATATCGCTTTTCTTCAAGACGTAAAATTATTCGAAGGCTACGGAGATTTCAACGCAAGGCTTAGATATGCAAATAGAAAAGGATTAAATAAATTTGTCGACAATTCTGAAAAATTTTCTTTTAAAGAATTGTCCAGTTTTGCTTTCTGGAAAATAGCGAGCGATTTGTCGATTGAAAACGAAACGGCATTGATATACGACAAATTATCTTCCGAAAAAATTATCAATAGAAGCAAAGATTTAAAAATTATAAAGACAGGTTTTGAGTTTGCTTATTTTCCTTTCAAAAGATTGTCAACGGCTCTTAGAGTAGAAACTCAAAATGGCAAAGATTTTTTTCCCGAAGATAATACCGACTTATTTTTAATTGCGCAAATATTAAAGATAACTTTTATCGCTTCGCTTAAGAGCAGAATATATTTTGAATTGGAAAGAAACGAAGTTGAAACCAAGCAAAAAAGAAACTATCTGCCATACGAATTGACTTTGGGAAATAACATTGGAATAAACTGGCGTTTTAGAGGAACGGCGGAGATTGGCTTTTGGGAAAATGCGAATTTATCGCTCAATTACGAAGGTAGAAAATACGCTCGTTCGAAATTTATTAATTTATTTAGAGCCGAGGCTCGAGCGTTTTTTTAATATAATTTTTCTCTAATATAATTTAAGCGAAATTAAATTAATAGAATTTATAATATATTCTGAAACTTGCATATAAATCAAAAGCTTACAAAAAAAATGTTCTCTCAAGATAGAGTAAATTTTATACATATGTTACTTGAAATGCCTCTTTTAAAAAAAGGATTAAATTTTCAACGCAAATTTATTTTAATCTTTTAATCAATATCTATATCAAGAATCGAATACTCTTTCCATTTATAAAAATCAAAATGCCACCATTCTGATTCCAATCCGATAAATCCAAATTTGCTCATTGTTTCTTCCAAGATTTTTCTATTTCGAATAGATTCCTCTGGCAAGCTTAAATATTTTCTGGAAGCTTTTTCTGAAAAATCGTCGAATTCTGTTCCCATTTCAAGCTCTCGACCCAGACTGTCGATCAAAGTTGCGTCTACAGCGGCTCCGCGATTATGACGCGATCCTTTTTTGGGATCGGCGACAAAATCGGGATTTTGTATAATTTCCCACATGATTTTTTGAACTGAAAGAGGTCTATATGCGTCGAATATTTTTAATTGCAAGTTATATTTTCGCTTTAAATAATCGTTGACTTTTTTCAAACTATCAGCCGCTTCTTTTCTTAAATAAGCTTTTGATGATTTATATAAAATTTTTCCGACAAAATTATTTGTCGTCGCATATCTTATGTCTAAAACGAAAGTGGTATCGACAGATTTTAAATCTACAAGGCAGGTGTCGCATTGGCTAAAGATTTGATTGTCGATAGTTAAAACAAAAAAGAGAAGAAATAAAAAAGAGATTTTTTTCATAGCGGATCAAATTTTATTTAAAACATATTAAAAATAAAACCAAAAAAATAAAAATGCAATTGTTTAGCGAGATTTTATACAAATACAAACATCATAAAAAAGTATTAATATAAGACTGCGCGCAAAAATGAAACATATAAAAAAAATATTTCCTAAAAAAAACTCTATTTTTTATTTCTTAAATTTTCTTATTTGGCGCTTGTTGTGAGCTCTTTTATCTATGAAAAAGTTATTTTTTTATATAGCTTTAAATACAATCATATCGAACATTTTCGCTCAACAGTTGCAGCCCGAGATTTCGATAACGTTAAAATTAAAACACGATAATTTTATAAGAGAACTACAAATTGGCAGAGATCCTATCGCCACCGACGCAATTGATTATCAATTAGGCGAATGCGAATTGCCTCCATTTCCTCCTATGTTCGATTTGCGTTTTGTTTCCGACAATTTAGGCGAGGGAACTTACAAAGATTTTAGAAACGGAGAAAAATTTTCAAAAAACATATATATTCATCAAATTAAATACGCTAATTTAAATTATTCTTCTCAAAACTCTTCTTCGATAATTTTTTATTATCATTTGCCTAAAAACGTAGCGCTTGTCGTTAAAGATCCTTTAAATGGTTCGCTTTATAATGACACGTTGAAAAACTCGGGAGAATATAAAATAAAATATGTCAATGTTTTTAATACTTTTACGATAATAGCTCTATTTGAGCCGGAAGACGATTTGCCAAATCCAGTAACTCTTTATAATTTTAACGCAAGTCAAATCGAAAATAAAATAGTTTTAAAATGGATTACGGCTTCTGAAATAAACAATTATGGTTTTTGCGTTGAAAGAAAAGGAGAAAACGAAGATTGGCAAAACTTAGGTTTTGTAAAAGGAAAAGGAAACTCAAATTCCTACTCTTATTACGAATTTATAGACGAAAACAATTTGAAAAGCGGAAAGTTTTTTTATCGTTTAAAACAGATAGACAAGGACGGAAAATATGAATATTTGCAAACTACAGAGGCAAGTTATCAAGTAGATGACATTATTGACTTTAAATTAAACGGCGTATATCCAAATCCGTTTAATTCGAGCGCTAAAATTTCGATCAATTTGACTGAGAATGCCATTTGCATAATTTCAATTTATAACTCCTTAGGTCAATTATTGTCGAACAAAAAAGAAGAGCTTAAAGCTGGAAACAACGAAATAATTTTAGAAGCTAATTCTTTCTCGACAGGTTCCTATATTCTTTCCGTAAAAACTCAAAACAAGATATCTTATGCGAAATTTGTCGTAGTCAAATAAACTAATAACATTTGCAATTTTTAGCAAATGTCAGTTCCTTAAAATTTTTATTATCCGCTAATCGTTCAAAAGAAGAATTATTATAATTCGATTATTTATATAGCATTTTTAACGCTTTTTACTATAATTTCCTACCTTAAAAAAATCAAAACTTTACGCTTGAATATTACAACCGTTTTCGAGCTCTCTTGCATCTTTTCTTTCAAACTATTTAATTATTGAATTAAAATTATATTTTCGATGGAATTAGAATTTTACCTAAAGAAATATTTCGGCTACGATAATTTTTTGCCCGGACAGAAAGAGATAATTGAAAGCATAAGTTCGGGCGAAAACGTAATCGCGATTTTGCCGACTGGCGGCGGAAAATCCTTATGTTATCAATTGCCAGCTTTGCTTTCTCAAAAATATTCCATTGTAGTTTCACCCTTAATTGCATTGATGAAAGATCAATACGACTCGCTTGAAAGAAAAAATCTTTCTTCAGCGTTTATCAGTTCCGCAATGTCGAATATTGAAAAAGACATAGTTTTAAGAAAAGCGACAAATAACGAAATAAAAATTTTATATGTTTCTCCAGAAAGGCTCTCCTCGGAGCAATTTCAAGAAATCGTCGCAAATTATCCGCCGGAATATTTGTTTGTAGACGAAGCTCATTGCATAAGCGAATGGGGACAAAGCTTCAGACCAGGCTATAGAAAAATAAAGCAATTCATTGAAAATGTCGGAGTAAAAAAAATTTCAGCCTTTACAGCTACGGCTACTAAAGAAGTAATTGACGATATAATTAAAGAATTAAATTTAATTAATCCAAAAATTTTTGTCAAAGGATACGAACGGAAAAACTTTTCTATCGAAGGCAGACTGGAAGTCGACAAAAAAAAAATATTATTGACAATTCTTTCGCTAAGCGACGAGCCCACGATTGTTTATTGCTATTCGCGAAAAACCGCCGAAGTGCTTGCCGAGTTTCTAGCGTCTAACGACATCAACGCCGATTATTATCACGCCGGGCTTTCAATAGAAAGAAGAAACGTCGTTCAGGACAAATTTTATGAAAACAAAATTACGACAATTGTCGCGACTTCGGCTTTTGGGATGGGCGTCGACAAGCCAGATATAAGACGCGTTATTCATTATGATTTGTCTAATTCTATCGAAAGCTACTATCAAGAAATTGGAAGAGCCGGAAGAGACGGCAATCCCGTCAAAGCAATCTTCTTTTTTAATCGCGAAGACGAGAGGAAAAAAAACTATCTCTTAAATCTTTCCTCTATTAGCGCAAGCGACGTTATCGATATTTATAACGCAATTTTTGATTATTCCCAAGTAGCCTACGGCAGAAAACCGAGCTCTCCTTTGCCGATTGATTACGACTTCTTTAAAAAAATTCTACCGCGCGGTAAAGACGTTTTTACCGTCGTCAATCAAGCGCTAAATTTTCTTGAGGCAAACGGCATTTTAAAAAGAACGTTTTACGAAACGCGACCAAAAATAAAATTTATAGCCGACGCGGAATTTGTCAAAAATTATCTAAAAGCAATCGACGACGAAGATCAAAAATCGATAATTCTATTTCTTGCGAAAAAATACGGAGCGAAAATATTTCATTACGAAGTCGCAATTGATCTGAAAGAATTAAGCGATATTATCGAATTAGATTTCAAACGCATTCTCTCGATTTTTGAAAAGCTTAAGAATTATAGCATCGTCGAATATCAAAACGGCGATATTAATGAAAGCGTCGAATTCGCTTTTGAAAGAACGGATTTAGCTAAATTAAACATTGACTTTAACAAAATTGCGGCAATAAGAGAATTTTATCAAAAAAAGCTTGAAAATATTTTCGAATTCGCTTTGACCGACGATTGCAGAATGAAGTATATTTTAAATTATTTTGGCGAATCGAACGATAACTATAAATGCGGCAGATGCGATAATTGCTTAAAGCTGAGCGACAATCGGAAAGCTTTCGAAGATTATTTTGCCGAAAGCTCCATTCTCTGCATTTTAAGCTCCCCTAAATCTTTAACTATTGGCGACCTTGTTTCCATTTTAAAAGGAGAATCTTCGTCGTCTTTTGACAGAGCAAACGAAACCTTTTCTAGATTTGCAAATTTTTCCGCATACAAAATTGAAAACGGCATTAAAGATTTAATCGCTCGAAAGATTTTAAACGTCGATAAAGATGGAACGCTTTCAATTCGTCGTTATAATTATCAAAATATAAAGGTTAATAATCATACAATCGAAAAAATAGAAAATTATACTCCGCAAATAAAAAACAAATTGCGCGAAACCATTTATTCATTTCGAAAAAAAATCGCAAAAAAATTTTTGCAAAACGAGCTTTTAATTTTGCCAGATAAAATTTTAGAAGAAATTCTCGAAAAAATGCCCGACAGCAAAGCGACTTTTCTGCTAATTGAAGGCGCGAATGAAAATATGTACAACAAAATCGGAAAAGACATAATAACAATTATTTCCAAATTTAAAAAAAAACTTGCAGATATTTCAATCGACGAAGAAAGAGACAACAAATTATTAAACGAGGATTTAATCGTATTAAAGAAACTTATAGAACAAGGATTGACTTTTGAAGAAATTGTCGAAAAGACAAATATCGATCCTTCTATTTTGTCTCTTCAAATAGAAACTTTAATAAATTTAGATCCCGCGATAGACTTTGACGCATTAATTAGCGAGCAAAAAAAGAGCAAAGCTTTTCATATCTTATCGGCAAATTCGGATATTGATTTAAAAAAATTAAAGAGTCGATTCGAAGGAGAATTAACTTTTGCTGAAGCGAGAATTATTCTGGCTCTTTTCAAGAGAAAAAAAGAGAACGAACAAAATTTTTAGCGATTTAGATACTGGCTTTTTTTTCTTTCCGTCAAAGTATCGATCCAAGAAAAGAAAACTTCGGTTTTATTTTTATCTTTGAATATTTGCAGAAGAGAAGACTCGTAAGTTTGCAAATTCGTCGAATAACTTGCAAGCAAGCTGTCTCTTTTTTTGAAGAACGCAATTGAGTCGGCGCCATTTTCGACGTAAAAAAAAACAAGATTAACGTAAATTTCAGCCGTTTTTTTTTCATTTAAATAATTCTTCTCGCAGCCAAAAAGAAGCAAGCTAAAGAGAGATAAAATTAAGCTCAATCGTTTCATAAAAATTATTTTCTTTTGCTTGCTTCGAAAAGAATTCTTTTTTCTCTTTCGGTAAGTTTCGAATAACCTGACTCGCTAATTTTATCAAGAATTCTATCGATTTCTTCCTGCGAAATATTTGAGAGATCTTCTTCATTTGAGTTTAAATCGACATAATAAGCTTCTTTTACTTTTTCTTTATCTGCGTATTTTTTAGGATTGCGTATTTCGTAAGTAGAAGAAGTATAAACTTTAAATTTGCTTTTTCCAACGCGGAACCATTTTTCAATATCGAACATATTGCGACGAAAAGCCATAACAAGCAAAAAGCCGCATAATGCTCCGCCTAAATGAGCCAAATGAGCGACATAACTTGCGGAACCGACTGATAAAAATTCAAGAATTATATAAAAACCAATTAAATATTTTGCTTTGATAGGAAGCAGGAAATAAAGATAAATCGGTCGATCGGGGAAGTACATTGCGAAAGCGACTAAAATTCCGTAAACGGAACCCGAGGCTCCTATTGTCGGCGCGTTATTGCCCGTAAGTATCGGCGATATAAATAAATGCATTAGTCCCGCAAAAATTCCGCAAGTTAGATAAAAAAACAAAAATCTTTTCGATCCCCACCAATATTCCAACTCTATTCCAAACATCCACAAAGCGAACATATTAAAAAACAAATGCGTAAAATTTCCATGCAAAAATTGATAGCTAATCAACTGATGCGCTAAGAAATTATAATCAAGAGGTTGCAAAGCAAGATAATAAATAAGATAACTTTCTATAGGATAGCCGCCTATTGTAATTCTTTCAAAGAAAAGCTGTAATAAAAAGGTTGATATATTAATTATAAGCAAATATTTAATTATTGGCGGAAACAGCGAAAAAGATCCGCTTGGTCGATAAGGATCATATTGATTATAGTATGACATATTTTTTTAAATTATAATTTATTAGCAAGTAAAAAAACCGCAAACCAAAAAGATTTGCGGTTTAAAGATAACAAAAAAAATTTAAATAAAATTCATTATTTATTGAGCGTCGTTTAATGCGGCTACTCCGGGAAGATCTCTTCCTTCCAAAAACTCAAGGGAAGCTCCGCCGCCAGTTGAAACGTGAGAAACTTTATCTTCCAATCCCGCTTTTTTAATCGCAGCCGCGGAATCTCCGCCGCCGATTACCGTAATAGCTCCGTTAGCTGTAGCTTTCGCTAATGCTTCGGCTACAGCATTTGTGCCTTTCGCAAAATCGTCAATTTCAAAGACGCCCATTGGTCCGTTCCAAACGATTGTCTTGCTTTCAAGAATCGTTTTTGTAAAAATTTCGATTGATTTTGGACCGATATCCAATCCCATCATATCGGCTGGAATTTCTTTAACGTCGCATACTTTAGATGGGGCTCCAGCTTTTACCTCGGGGGCTACAACAGCATCCACAGGCAAAAGAATTTTAACGTTAGATTGAGCGGCTTTTTCCATCACATTTTTAGCAACATCTAACTTATCGGCTTCAAGCAAAGACTTGCCGATTTCATATCCTTGCGCTTTCAAAAATGTAAATGCCATTCCGCCGCCGATAATCAAATTATCCACTTTTGAGAGCAGATTTTCGATTACCATGATTTTATCCGATACTTTCGCTCCCCCAAGTATTGCAGTAAATGGGCGAGTTGGATTTGAAACGGCTTTGCCCAAATAATCCAATTCTTTTTGCATCAGATAACCAGCGGCGTTAATTTTTATATATTTTGTCACTCCTTCCGTAGACGCATGAGCTCTATGAGCGCTTCCGAAAGCGTCGTTAATATATACATCTCCCAATTCCGCCAATTGTTTTGCGAATTCTGGATCGTTTTTTTCTTCTTCGGCGTGAAATCTTACATTTTCAAGCATCAATACATCGCCATCTTTCATTGCAGCGACCATTCTTTTAACTTCATCGCCGATGCAATCAGGAGCCAATTTTACTTCTTTTCCCAACAATTTAGATAATCTTATAGCGGCTGGCTTTAAGCTATATTTTGTTCTATCCTCAGGTTTTCCTTTTGGTCTGCCTAAGTGGCTCATCAATATAGCTTTTCCGCCTTCGTCGACAATTTTTTTTATTGTCGGCAAAGCGCTTGTGATTCTTATATCGTCCGTAATATTAAAATTTTCATCCAAAGGAACGTTAAAGTCGACTCTTACAAGTACTCTTTTGCCTCTCAGATCGACTTTGTCTATTGATAATTTGTTCATAGTTTGCTCCTATTTATTTTGATATGATATAATGATATTTTGAAAGCGACGCCGCGAAATTTTCCGCGACGTCGTTAATATTTGATTTTATTTTGCGACTTTTAACAATAAATCGACTAATCTGCAGGAATAACCCCATTCGTTGTCATACCATGAGACAATCTTAAAGAATCTTTTTTCCCCTTTTAAGTTATTTTGCAATGTGGCTAATGAATCATATATCGAGCTTCTATCGTCGTGTATGAAATCTGTCGATACTACTTCTTCGTCTGTATACCCCAAAATGCCTTTTAAATATGTTTCTGAAGCTTTTTTCATCAATGAGTCGATTTCTTCAATCGATGTTTCTTTAGCGCTTCTAAAAGTCAAATCGACAACCGATACGTTTGGCGTAGGTATTCTGAAAGACATTCCAGTCAACTTGCCTTTTACTTCTGGCAAAACCTCGCCGACAGCTTTTGCGGCTCCTGTTGTCGATGGAATTATATTGATTGCGGCTGCTCTTCCGCCTCTCCAATCTTTTTTGGATGGTCCGTCGACTGTTTTTTGCGTCGCCGTATAAGAATGTATTGTAGTCATCAATCCGCTTTCAATTCCGATGCCTTCTTTCAAAAGAACATAAACTACTGGAGCTAAGCAATTTGTCGTGCACGATGCGTTTGATATAATATGATGTTTTTGAGGATCGTATTCGTTATCGTTTACGCCCATAACGATTGTTTTAACGTCTCCTTTGCCCGGCGCGGAGATTAATACTTTTTTAGCTCCAGCGCTCAAATGTCCTTTTGCTTTTTCTGAATCCGTAAACAAACCTGTACATTCTAAAACGTATTCAACTCCAAGATCTTTCCATGGCAATTGCGATGGATCTTTCGTCGCCAATATGCATTTTATTTTATGTCCATTGATTATTAATATATCGTCTTGTTCGGCGGATGGCGAGCTTTTTTCTGTTGAAAACTCAGCTTTCGATCTTCCATGTACGGAATCATACTTCATCTGATACGCAAAATACTTAGCGTCGTTGACGATATCAACAACTGCGACTACGTCGATTTCTTTTCCTAATAATCCCTTATCGACCATTGCCGCAAGAGCCAATCTCCCTATTCTCCCAAACCCGTTAATTGCTGCTTTTACTGCCATATTGTTTTAATCCTCCGATTTTGGTTAAATGATAAATTTAATCTCAAAATATAAGTATTAATTTATAATAATTCAAATTTTTGGTTTAAATTTAAATTTTTTTTTTTAATATGATGTCTCTATCAGTCATTGCGAGAGAGGAAGTCTCGAAGCAATCTCAATTGCGCGGAGGGAGGGATTGCTTCGCTTGCGCTCGCAATGACAACAGAAGCGCATAAGTCATTGCGAGAGAGGAAGTCTCGAA
>Ga0068706_1000328_pt1 | contig 23921 bp, 23 predicted proteins | sample YNPMSBMetaG_FD_65632 | JGI IMG/M metagenome (GOLD analysis project Ga0068706, IMG submission 65632) | Anoxygenic and chlorotrophic microbial mat microbial communities from Yellowstone National Park, USA - YNP MS-B MetaG | ecosystem: Environmental > Aquatic > Thermal springs > Hot (42-90C) >...
TGAGGAGGGTTGTTTGAGTATTCCTTTTGTTAGAGAAGTTATTCAAAGACCTAAACAATTGAAAATCAAATATTTTGATGAAAATTGGAACGAAAAAATTGAAATTTATGACGGTCTGAAAGCACGTATCATTCAACATGAATACGATCATATTGAAGGAATTTTATTTATAGACCATATCAGTACATTAAGAAAACAAATTATCAGAGGCAAACTGAATAAAATTTTACAAGGAAAGTTAGAGGTGGATTACCCTATGGTTTTTAAATAACAAAAAGTAATCACAAAATTAATACCCAAAAATTGGATTTTCTTACTGTTTTAACAAATTATTGAACAGGAAGATTATTTTTGCAATCAAAGTTAAGAAAATGAGAGTTATAGTCTTGACGTTATTTTTGTTATTTAATGTGATATGCCAGAATTTATATGCGGGAGGATTTGTAGGAGATAATCCAAGAGTGAGTAGAAAAGAGAATTCTCAACTCAGCCGAAAAATTGATAAAATAAACAAGAAAAAGAAATTTTTATGGTTTGAGAACGGATTAGAGAAAAGTCTAAGGAAAAAAAAGTTAGTAGTGGAAAGTGCGGTGGGGAAAGTTTTTGCAATACTATTGTTTGGTATACCTGGGTTATTTGCATATGTAGTAGGTTTTGCTTTTTTATTTGGTAGTTTGAAAACGGGGTCATTGATATATTTTAAGGGCTGGTTATGGGTATTAATAGCAGGAGTATGGGCATTGTTAGGTGGGTTTATAGGTGGAAAAAATGAAAATTGGCGCAAAATATATTCTATTATTTTTCATTGGATACCTTGTGTGATATTAGGAGTTTTCGCTATTGTAGAAATGTTTAGTATAATTTTTGGAACACCAGCGGATAATCTTATTTTATGTATATTAACTTTGATATTAGGTTTTATTATTGGTTCATTAGCTATTTGGTTAGGAGGTGATTAGTTTAATGTTTTAGTTTGTGATGCCCTTTGAAATAGTTTTCTAAGATAGGTACATAATCTTCGGTGGTTGTGATAGTAAGGTAATCAATTTTTTCATGAAAAGAAAATTTTCTTAGTTGGAGGTCTAATTGATTAAAATGAAGGTGAAGGGTATTGTTTTTTTTGAAAATGGAAGATTGTAGCCAAACTTTCTTTTGATTTTCGGTTTCAATGAGTGGTAAAATACCAAATACATTTGGGAGAAGTTCATCCGGATGAAATAGACGTAACAAAGTAATATCATGTTTTTTTTTCAAAAATTTGATTTTATCAAAGAAAGGGGATTTATCCAGGAAATCAGAGATAATAAATAAGACGGAACGTTTACGTTGAATTTTATGAAAGTATTCAAGTGCATTAAGGAGGTTTGTACCACGAGATTTTGGAGTTTGTTGAAGTAAATAACTGATAATAGACAGTGCTTTTTTTCGTCCTTTGGAAAGTGGAAAGACTTTTTCAATTTGGTCAGAATAAGAGATTAGCCCAAATTTATCGTTGTTTTTCATAGCGGAGAAAATAAAGATAGCGGCAAGTTCTGTACCGATATTAATTTTAGATTGTTCCGTTTTACCGAAATACTCGGAGCCGGAGATATCAAAAAGTACAAAGATGCTCAGCTCACGTTCTTCTTTAAATAATTTAACGAAAACTTTGTCAGCGGATTTAGCGGTTACGTTCCAGTTAATAGTTCTAATTTCATCGCCAAATTGATATTCACGAATTTCATCAAATTCAAGACCAGAACCTTTGAAAGCGGAGCGGTATTCTCCAACGAAACGACTATCAACCAATTTATCAATTTTGATTTGAAGTTTTTGGAGTTTTTCAAAAAGTTTATTCATAATTCAAAGCCAATTACAAGAATATCATCGGTTTGTTCTTCACCGGCGCGCCAAGCAATGAGTTCTTGTTCTAAAGCATTTTTTTGGCTCTCCATGTCTAAGTGTCTTGTTTCTAAGAGGAATTGGTAAAATCTACGAGTTTGATATTTTTTATTGGTTTCATTGAATTGGTCAGTAAAACCGTCTGTAAAGATATAGACTCTATCGTTAGGTTCAAGGTCAATAGCATGGTTAGTATATTTTCTGATGTCATCATCTTGTTCCCCGCCGACACTAAATTTATCAGGTTTAATTTCAGCGAATTCATTACCTCTGATGATAAGGAGGGGTCTTTTTGCACCTGCGAAGTTAAGTTTTTTTCTTTTGACATCAATTTGGCAAATAGCGATGTCCATACCGTCTTTGGAGTGGGTTTCATCTTGTTGAAGAGCAATACGGACACGCGCATGAAGAAGTTCAAGGATTTCATCGGGTCTAAAAATACCTTCTACCTCAACAATTTGTCTTAAAATGGTATTAGCCATGATAGACATAAAGGCACCCGGTATGCCATGCCCTGTACAATCAGCACAAGCTAAAATGGCTTTACTTAATTTTTGATTAAACCAAAAAAAATCACCGGAAACAATATCTTTGGGTTTATAAAAAACAAAAGAATCTTTAAAACAACTTTTTATGTCAGAGATTTTAGGCAAAAAAGCATCTTGAATGCGTTTTGCATAGTTAATAGAATTGAGAATATCCTCATTTTTTTGTTGGATTTCAGTTTTTTGGATTTCAAGAAGTTTACTTTTTTCTTGGAGTTCTTTGGTTCTTTCTTCTACTTTTTTTTCAAGTTCGGTATACAATTTAGCATTTTGGATAGCAATAGCGGCAGGAGCAGAAAGTAAACGAAAAAGTTCAATAGTATATGGAGAAAATGCTCCAATTTTAGAGCGATTTTCTAAGTATAGTACGCCCACCAAATTACCTTGATAAACTAATGGAGTACATAGTACAGATTTAAGGTCTAATTTTTGTACAATAGGGTGAAGCCCAAAGATATTATGATTACGAGCATCTTCTAAGATGATGTTATCTTTTGTTTTGATTGCATAAGAAATAATAACTAAAGGTAATCTTCCGTTTTCTTCAAGGATTTCATGTTCCAGTTGAGTTTCATAGCTACCGGCTTCACCTTCTGCAAATAAAATGAGTTCATTGTCATTTTCAGAAGAGGGTAAAATTAAATAACCTTTTTCAGCGTTGGCGTTATCTATTACTATACGCATGAGCTTATGTAGGCATTTATTAAGGTTGTGTTCTCCAATTAAGGACATAGAAGCACGATGAATTTCATTTAAAATTCTGTTTTTTTCTTTGAGTTCATATTTTTGTTCAAAATTTTGGTAAGCTGATAAAATAGCATTAGTAAATTCCGTTAAATCATAAGGTAAGATGAAATACCTATAAATAAAATCAACGATTCTTAATTCTTCAATGATTTTAGGTTGATGATTAGAAATTAAGGCGATAATCATGGAATCATTTAAAATTTGGTGAAGTTTTTGCAGAGCTAAAAGAGAAGTAAGGTTACCTTTATCATCACCGTAGAAAATTAAGGAAATTTGTTCATTTTCGGAAAGATTTTCACTAAAAAAGATAGCTTCATGCCAATCGGTAAAGGTATAAACATGATTGATTTTATTAGGTAGAACGGCTTGAACAAGTTCTTTGATTTCTATTACACTTTCAGGATTGTTGTAAACAAGAATGGCATTCGTTCGGGTTTCTGTAAAATACATCTTTTCAAAATGAAAATGATTTCAAAGTAATGACATTTTTAAGAAAATTCAAAATAAAATTATCAAAATTATGAAAGCAACGTAAATCAGTTAGAATATTTGACAAATATCGTTGGAATGCGAATCAGAACAAATTCATAAATAAATCTTTCTCGGTAAAAAAATTCTTTATTTTTGCGTAAGTATTGAAAAATTGAAAAAATGAATTTGTGGCATGAATTAAAACCTGGTAAAAATGTACCATCTATTGTTGAGGCAATTATTGAAATTCCTAAACGTTCACGAGTTAAATATGAAATCTGTAAAGAAACTGGGCTACTGAAGTTAGATAGAATTTTGTACCCAAGTGCACATTATCCGACTAATTACGGTTTTATTCCTCAAACTTATTGTGCTGACGGTGACCCTTTAGATATTCTCATTCTTTCAGATGACCCTTTTGAACCTTGCTGTATAGTTGCTGCACGAGTAATCGGCGTTATGAATATGATTGATTCCGGTGATGCTGATGATAAAATTTTAGCTGTTGCTAACAATGATATTACGCACGCTCATATTCATGATATCTCAGATTTGCCAGTTCATTCTCTGAAAGAAATTCAAAACTTCTTTGAAACCTACAAAATCCTTGAAAATAAAAAAGTGGAAGTAGAAGGGATTTATTCACGTGAAAAGGCTTATGAGATTATTCAGGAAAGCATAAAACTTTATCATGCCACTTTCAGCGTCAAAAGTTAATTTTCATCTGAAATAAGCCCTGAAATTTGAACAAAGTCTTCTAACGAGAGTTGTTCGGGTCTAAGATTTTTTAGATTCTCGGGTAAATGAGGAATGATATTCTTTAAGCTGTTGCGGAGCATTTTTCTTCTTTGTTGGAAAGCAATTTTAACTACTTTAAAAAGCGTATCTTTATTAAAAGTTAGCAGTTGAGTTTTCTTTTTTAAAGTTAAAACGGAGGAATCTACTTTCGGCGGCGGGAAAAATGCTCCTGGTTTTACATGAAATTCAATTTTTGTTTCGTAATATAAATTAGTCAGAACAGATAAGATACCGTAAGATTTAGAACCGGGTTTTGCGGTTATTCTTTCAGCCACTTCTTTTTGTATCATGACAACCGCAAAATCTATTTTTTCATGATTATCCAGAATTTGAAAAAAAATGGGAGAGGAAATATTATAAGGAAGGTTTCCGATTAAAAAAATTTTATTTTGGGGAAACGAATACGTTAATATATCTTGGGTTAGAATAGTTAGATTATCAGAATGAAAAAATTTTTTTAAATAATCTGTGGATTCGGGGTCAATATCAATCGCAAGGATTGAGTTAGGAAGTTGGATAAGGAATTGAGTTAAAATACCTTTTCCGGGTCCGATTTCAATTATAAGGTGTTGAGGGGAACTAGGGATTAAGTGAACAATTTTTTGAGCGATAGAAGGTTGAATTAAGAAATGTTGACCGAGGGATTTTTTAGGTTTGACCATAAATAAAAAAGCAAGCAAGAGCCTGCTTGTTTAGTCGGAATGGCGGGACTTGAACCCACGACCTCTTGCACCCCAAGCAAGTGCGCTACCTCTGCGCCACATCCCGATTTTTTTTATAATTTATTTGGACTGCAAAGATAATATGTTTTTGATTATTTTCCAAATTTTTTTGTTTATTTTTTAGCATGATAAACAAAAGCAGGTGGGGTATTAAGCCATACCGTTCTTGTTTTTTGCACGCTTTTAAATCTTTCTTCTATTTTTTTTCTAAATTTTTTGCCATTTGGCAAATATATGCTATGAATATAAGCAAAAGTTATAAACTCTCCGTTTTCGCTTAGGTTATCGTAAATGACATCTAAAATTTTATCTTGGATTCTGTCATCAATTAAAGACCAAGGCAAGCCACTGTAAATGATATCACAACTGGGTTGATGATGTTTTTCGAGGTAAGTTTTAAGGTTGATTGCATTATCACAATAGACAATAGCATCGGGGCAATTTTTTCGGGTTATTTCTGCAAAGTAAGGATTCATTTCTATTGCAAAAAAAACAGTTTCAGGATTTTTAGCTTGCAAAATATATTTTGTAGCAACGCCTGTTCCAGGTCCAAATTCAACAATACACCTAGCATTTTTGATGTTACCAGTATAAACTAAGAGACGTGATAACTCATCAGAGGAGGGAGAAATGGCTCCAGTTGTTCTAAAATGCTTGAGAGTTTGCTCAAAAAACTTTAACATCTTACTGCAAAAATAGAATTTTTAATAATTCCAAATATTTCAATTGATATAAGGTTTTATGAATTTACTTACTAATTTTGCGTAATGAAAAAAGCGTTTATTACAGGCATAACAGGGCAAGACGGTTCTTATTTAGCGGAATTACTTTTAGAAAAAGGTTATGAGGTACATGGCTTAATTCGTAGAGCCTCTAATTTTAATACTCAACGGATAGACCACATTTTTTCGCATCCTCATTTAAAATTGCATCATGGAGATGTTACGGATAGTGCAAATCTTAACAAATTACTATCAACGATTAAACCGGATGAGATTTATAATTTAGCGGCTCAGAGCCATGTGCAAGTTTCTTTTGAAGTTCCTGAGTATACGGCACAAGTGGATGCAATAGGTACCTTAAGAATTTTAGATGCAATGCAGAACCACTGCCGTGAGGCTAAATTTTATCAAGCGTCTACCTCTGAACTTTTTGGTAAGGTACAGGCTATTCCCCAAAATGAAGATACTCCTTTTTACCCGCGAAGCCCTTATGGTGTTGCTAAGATTTATGGATTTTGGATTGTAAAAAATTTTCGTGAAGCTTATAATTTATTTGCTTGCAACGGAATTTTGTTTAATCATGAATCCGAAAGACGAGGTAAGACTTTTGTTACTCGCAAAATTACGGTTGGGTTAGCAGAAATTTATCACGGAAAAAAACAAACCTTAAAATTAGGTAATCTGAATGCAAAACGTGATTGGGGATATGCTCCTGAGTATGTAGAGGCTATGTGGCGTATGCTTCAACTGGATAAGCCCGAAGACTTTGTTATTGCAACAGGTGAAACCCATTCAGTGCGTGAATTTGTTGAATTAGCCGCTCAATATATAGGCTATGATATAGTTTGGGAAGGTGAAGGTATTCATGAAAAAGGTATTGATAAAAAAACAAACCGTATCCTGATTGAAATTGACCCAAGATATTTTAGACCTACTGAAGTGGATATTTTAGTAGGTGATGCTTCCAAAGCAAAAAAAATTCTTAATTGGAAACCGAAAACTACTTTTCAACAGTTAGTAGAAATTATGATGAAATATGACTTAGAACATGTCAGCTAAATGGTTACATTTCTATTTCATGCTTAAAGTTGAGAGTAGGATTTTCTAAGGTTAACTTTTTACCTTGGAAATCTAGGGTATAACCGATAATTTGAGCATCTATACCGAATTGCTTAGCTATTTGAATCATATTTTCGGCGGATTTTTCGTCAGTAAAGATTTCGAGGCGGTGCCCCATGTTAAAAGTTTTATACATGTAGTCCCAAGGTGCGTTCATGGTTTTTTGTAGTTCTTCAAATAAAAATGGAACTTCAAATAACTGATTTTTAACAATATGTAAATTTTTGACAAAGTGTAAGCATTTTGTTTGCCCGCCTCCTGTACAATGCACCATACCTTTGATTTTATCTTTCATTTCTTGAAAAATAGCCTGCATCAATGGTAAATAAGTGCGAGTTGGTGATAACAAAAATTTACCTGCAGTCATTTGAAAGGAAGGTATTATTTCTGTAAGTTGATATTTACCGATATAAATTAAATGTTTAGGAATTTCATGGTCATAAGATTCGGGGTATTTGTGAGCATAAATCGGATGTAAGAAATCGTGACGAGCAGAAGTAAGCCCGTTGCTTCCAATTCCTGAATTGTATTCTTTTTCGTAGATAGATTTACCATAGGAAGCAAAGCCCACGAGAACCTGCCCAGGAGCAATTTCTTCATTATGAATGATTTGATTTTTGGGAATACGTGCTGCAACTGTTGCATCTACGACAATCGTTCTAACTAAATCTCCTATATCTGCTGTTTCTCCGCCTGCTAAATGAATGGAAATGTTCCATTTTTTCATTTCTTGTATGAATTCTTCGGTTCCTTGAATGATTGCTTGAATTACTTCACCAGGAATTTTGTATTTATTTCTACCTATTGTGCTACTAATCAATAAATTATTGCAAATGCCAACACAAAGTAAGTCATCTGTATTCATGACAATAGCATCTTGGGCAATGCCTTTCCATACAGATAAATCGCCTGTTTCTTTCCAGTAAATATAGGCTAATGAAGATTTTGTGCCTGCACCATCGGCATGTAATACATTGCAATACTCTGAATCATTACTTAGAAAATCTGGGAAAATCTTACAAAAAGCATAAGGGAATAGCCCTTTAGAGGTATTTTGTATGGCTTGATGTACTTCTTTTTTGTCAGAAGAAACGCCCCGATGATGATAAAAATCAGTCATAAGGCAAAAATAGGAAAAATGTAAATAGTCTTTTGACTTAATTAAATTGAAATTCAAAACCAATTTAAACCAAGGATAAACATATTAGCCATTCCAATTTTATAGAAGAGAGGTTGAATTTGTAAACATCTGAAAAGTTTTGATTTTCAAATTAAAAACTAAATATTCTTGATTTCATGACCTTGATAATCAAAATATAACTTAAATTTGCGACCACTAAAAACTTAAATGCTTGGATTATTCAATTTGATACAATCTTTAACCAAAGAAGAAAAAAGATTATTTTCAATATATGGCAAGCCTGCCCCCTATCAAGTTATTTATCAATCTTATTCCAAAGCTCCGCAATTTTCAAAACATTTAGATACACAAATCTACCAAAATCATTACGCTGAATACTCAAAGGCATATTATTCAATACAAAAAAAGGAACTATACGAAGATATTTTAAATGTGCTTTTGATACATTCAAATTCTCAAAATCCTGTTTATCAATATTATAACATTATTTCAAAAATGGGCTTGCTTATTGAAAGAAAATTTTATCAGGATGCATTAGAATTTTATCTCATTTTCAAAGAAAAAATCAAAGAATTTCCAGAGGGGCACCAAAAGTTATTTTATGAATTAGTTTTTACTATATACGAAAACCTAAATAAAGTTTCTTTTATAGAGTTTTTAGAGTTTTTAAATGAAAATAAACAAGAATGGAACACGGAAAAAACCATTCTGTTAAAAATAAAATTTTTAAAAATGAATGTAGATGAATTAGATATTGAAAAAATTCGGAACTTTGCCGTGGAAATTTACCAAGAAATAAAAAGCATATCACAACCAAGTTATCAATTACAAATGGCAGGCGTTCAATCTTTGCTTTTATCTCAAAATCATGAAGATGCTCATAAAGAGCTTACTAGGATTTATATGAGCCATTATAAGGATATTTTAAACGATAAAAATGCGCTTGACTGTCTTGCTATTTTGATGAGTTCTTGCCTGAAAAATGGAGATTTCTTGCTCTTAAATTCAATTCTTTATAAAACTGAATCCAAATTAAACTCAATTCCCGAAGAACTAAAACAAAATTTCCTTTTAAAATATTACGAAAATGCTGCGTTATTTCATTTTTATGAAAATGAACTTCCTACTGCTCTGAAAGAAATCCAGTTCGTAATTGATAATTCTAATGATACCGCATACGTTGAAAAATGTATTTGTTACAGAATGGCTATGTTAGTTGCAGGGGACCTTCAGTATCAGCTTACCAAAGAACTTCACGAGCTTTCTTTAAAGTATCCAAATATTCTTAGCAATCCCTATATTTTAATTTGTGATATATTAGCATCCATCAATAATCAACTTCCTAAAAATAATATCATCCAAAAAATTGAAAATCTTGAACTTATAGCAAAAAATTTAAAGCTTAAAAACATTATCCACATTTCTAAGATGCTTTATAACTTTGTGAATCTGAAAAAAACTACTGACGAAGAAATTTTGGTTTATCCATCAGATTGGGAACCTATTTTAGCAGTTGATTTGTGGATTAAAGCAAAAGTTGAAAGAGCATTTTATTATAACTTACTTATTGAAAAATGGCTTAAACGTAGAAAAGTTTTTTAATTATGAACAATATCAGCATAACAATTATTGAAAAATTACCACAAACTTTTGAAAAAAGTCTTATTGCAGTCGGAGTTACTTCTGAAAATATTGAAAATTTAAAATCTTTATGGAATTTTTTTCCAAAAAATTCTGAATTCGTTCACAAAGAAAAGTCTATTTCTATTCAACCCAATGAAAACCAATGTTTTATATTTCAAGGCTACCATCTTTTTAAAGATTTAGAACCTGAAAAATTTAGAACACAAATTCACGAATGGGTCGGTAAATTAAATAAACAAGAATTTGAAAATTTGTATGTTTATTTTCCCGGAATAGAAACACATCCTCAAGCCTCGTTGTTGGTTCGTTCCATTGCGGAAGTTCCCATTTTATCCAATTATCAATATCTTAGCCTGAAAACAAAAAAGGAAACCAATACATTAAAAAATGTGTATTTCATAACTAACCATACAGAATATTCGAAAGAACTAAAAATTGCAGAAAATGTAGCAAAAGCAACCTGTATTGCAAGAGATTTAGTCAATGACCCACCGAATTGGTTAGATTCTGTGATATTAGCACAAAAAGCTGTTGAATTAGGTAAAGAGTATGGTTTTAGAGTAGAAGTATTTGAGAAATCAAGAATAGAAAGTTTGAAAATGGGCGGGCTATTAAGTGTTAATCGAGGTTCTAAAACTCCCCCAACTTTTACTATTTTAGAATGGAAACCTGAGCATCCCCGTAATAATCAACCTATTGTTTTAGTTGGAAAAGGAATTACTTTTGATACAGGCGGGCTCAGCCTAAAACCTTTTGATGCTATGTCTAATATGAAATGCGATATGGCAGGAGCTGCAGCTGTTATCGGTGCATTTTGTGCTTTTGCTGCAAATCATTTACCTTTTCATGTTATTGGTTTGATTCCTTCAACTGATAATAGACCTGGCGAAAATGCTTATACCCCCAACGATGTCATTACTATGTACGACGGTACGACGGTTGAAGTTTTAAATACAGATGCAGAAGGAAGATTAATTCTTGCGGATGCCTTGGCTTTTAGTAATCAGTATGAACCGGAATTGGTTATTGATGTAGCTACCTTAACCGGTGCAGCAGTAGTTGCTGTTGGGGATATCGGCATTGTGATGATGTCTACTGCGAATCATGATGTTACACAACAAATCTTGCAAGCAGGCTATCGCGTCCATGAACGTATGGTTCAATTTCCTTTGTGGGATGAATATAAAGAGCTTCTTAAATCCGATATTGCAGATTTAAAAAACGTAGGTCCTCGTAATGCAGGAGCAATAACTGCCGCTAAATTCTTACAACATTTTGTAAAATATCCGTGGATACATTTAGATATAGCAGGACCTGCCTTCCTGAATACTCCTGATTCTTACAGAGGCAAAAATGGTACAGGAGTAGGCGTACGATTACTTTATAACTTTTTAGAAACCTATGAGCACTGGAGAAAACCCCAAGATTAAAGTTGGTATTACGATGGGAGATGTCAATGGCATCGGTCCCGAGTTAATCCTAAAAACTTTTGAAGAACCGAGTATCACGAACCTCTTTACACCTGTAATTTTTGGTTCGGGAAAAGCTTTGTATTTTTTTAAACAACAATTAGGTTACTCCAAATTCAATTATAAAAAAATTCAGGATGCTTCCGAAGCCCAAGAAGGAAAAGTTAATTTTATTGAATGTGCCCATAAATTAGATAAAGTTAAAACAGGAGTTCCCACCGAAGAAAGTGGTCAAGCTGCTTATTTTGCTTTAAAAAAAGCCTGTCAACAACTTCGTGAAAATAAAATGGATGTGCTCGTTACTTTGCCTATTGATAAAAAAAATATCCAAAATCCTGAATTTCAATTTCCTGGGCATACAGAGTATTTAGCTAGCTTTTTCAACCAAGACCAGTACTTGATGCTGATGGTTCATGAGGAACTTGCGCTTAGAGTTGCAGTGGTTACCAGCCATATCCCACTTTCCAAAGTATCTGAATCATTAACCATTGATAAAATCTACGAAAAAATTTCTATTATGGATTTATCCCTCAAAATAGATTTCAGTATTGAAAGACCGAAAATTGCAGTTTTAGGCTTAAACCCGCATGCCGGCGATAATGGTTTACTCGGAACCGAAGAAATTCACGTGATACAACCTGCTCTACAAAAAGCAAACCAAAATCAAATTCTTGCAATGGGTCCTTATTCAGCGGATGGTTTTTTTGCAAAAGGTCTATGGAAAAAGTTTGATGGCATCTTAGCTATGTACCATGACCAAGGGCTTATCCCTATCAAAACGCTTTCCCAAGGAGATAGTGTTAATTTTACTACAGGTTTACCTATCATCAGAACTTCTCCTGACCACGGACCTGCTTTTGATATCGCCGGCAAAAATATTGCTGACCCTACCAGCTTCAAAAATGCTATCTACCTTGCGATGGATATTTTTAGAAGAAGAACCGAAAATATCCATTTACTAGAAAATAAACTTCAAACCGTTGCCCCCAAAGAAACTCAAGTAGATGACGAAAAAATTGCGCTTGAATAGTTTATGTTAGCTTGATTACATTAAAACGTAAAATGCCTGTATATCAATTAAGCATAAGCCCTTGTCCTAACGATACTTACATATTTTACGCTCTTATCCACCAAAAAATTGATACAGCTGAATGTGTTTTTATTCCCGAGTTTTATGATATCAAAGAACTAAATGAGAGAGCCAAAAATTATAAAGGAGACCTTATAAAAGTTTCAATTTTTGCTTACTTGGATATTCAAGAACATTATCATTTGTTGGATTCGGGGGGAGCGTTAGGCAGAGGCTGTGGTCCTTTGTTGGTTACACGAAAAAATTATGTTTTAAATACTGCTTCTAAAATAGCTATCCCTGGTTGGGATACCACCGCAAATTTTTTGCTGCATTTCTATAATCCAAGTTACTCAAACTTAAAAGTTATGCTTTTCCATGAAATTATGCCTGCGGTTGCTCAAGGTACCATAGACGCCGGCGTTATTATTCATGAAAGTCGTTTTACTTACCCTGATTACGGTTTAGTTTGTGTTCAAGATTTAGGGAATTATTGGGAACAAAAAACAAACTTACCGATACCCCTCGGTGGAATTATCGCTCCTAAAAATAAATTTTCTTACAAGGAAATTACAAAATTTGAACAGCTAATTAAAGCAAGCATACAATATGCTCAACAAAATGAAGAGGAAGTGTTAACTTATTGTCAGCAATATGCACAAGAAATGTCTCAAGAAGTGATGTTATCGCATATACGTTTGTATGTCAATGAGTTTAGTCTTTCTATGGGCGATGAAGGTAAACAAGCTATAAAACAAATGGAATTATGGAAAGGGCAATTTTTGTAAAATGAATGGATACGAAATTCTAAAAACTTTATTCGGGTATAACCCTGAAGAGCCCATGCTATTTACTAGCGGTGTTTTTCTGTTTTGGTACGCCTTATTTTTGGTCATTTATGCCTTAGTTTATCAACATAATTTATATCGTACTCTTTGGGTTATTGTTTTTAGTTTCTTTTTTTATTACAAATCCTCAGGTCTTTATTTAATGATTTTATGTTTTTCTATCGTATTGGATTACTACATAGCCCAGTGGATTTATCATTCTGAAAATCAACTCCATAGAAAAATTCTGTTAATCACTTCGATTACTTGTAATTTGTTACTTTTGGGGTATTTTAAGTATACTAACCTTATACTGAGCAGTTTATATAGCCTGATGGCTCAACCGTTTCAACCTTTGGAAATCTTTTTACCAATAGGCATTTCATTTTATACTTTTCAAACCATTTCTTACATCATAGATGTTTATCGTAAGGAGATAGAACCTGCTAAAAGTTTGTTGGATTACACTTTTTACATGTCATTTTTTCCGCATTTAGTGGCGGGTCCGATTGTACGAGCAAGAGATTTTTTACCGCAGATTTATCAAAAACTGGTTATTAAAAATGAATATATTCAAGAAGGGCTATGGATGGTTTTAAAAGGTTTTGTAAAAAAAGCCATTTTTGCGGATTATGTAGCTCAATATAATGATTTGGTGTTCAGCTCTGTAACCAATTATTCAGGATTTGAAAATTTAATGGGCTTATATGGATATACTTTACAAATTTATTGTGATTTTTCGGGTTACTCGGATATGGCAATAGGATTTGCTTTGTTGATGGGATACAGGCTTTTACCGAATTTTAATAGTCCTTATATTTCTTTGAATATCACGGAATTTTGGAGACGTTGGCATATTTCACTTTCTCACTGGCTACGAGATTATGTATACATTCCACAAGGTGGGAACCGAAAGGGGTTATTTTGGCAAAATGTATTTTTATTGAATACTATGCTAATCGGCGGGCTATGGCACGGTGCAGACTGGAAGTTTGTTTTATGGGGCGGTATTCACGGCATCGCTTTAATTGTTCATAAATTATTTCAAAAATATTTTTCAATCCCTCAAAATCTTTTTTATGACTTAGTTTCATGGTTACTTACCTTTCATTTAGTTGCCTTTTTGTGGGTCTATTTTAGAGCGAATTCTTTCCATGAAGCTAATTTATTTATTGAACACATTTTTAGCAGCTTTGATTTAGCTTATTGTATACCTTTTTTAAATGCGCGTATTTTATTTTGTGTTTTGTTAAGCTTAGGATTTACTTTACATTTTATGCCTGTTCATTACAAAAATTATTTACAAGCTCTATTTGCTAAAATGCCCATATGGGGAAAAATTATTCTTTTTATAGCGGTAGTTCAAGTAATGATACAAATACGTAGTGAAAGTGTACAGCCCTTCATTTACTTTCAATTTTAGTTCAATAAGTATTTTTGCGTAAATTGATACAAAATAATTCGTAATTTTTAAATTGAGCATAATAAAACTTGCCATACATAAAACTAATCTTTTTACTTTTGTAACGTCAATTAAAATTATGTTACGACCGAAAGCTAAAAGTAAAACCACTGTTAATGATTTGCCCATCAAGCTTTTGCCCATATGTATCTTTTTAGCATTGACTATCAAGGTTCTTCAGTGGTTATTTTAATTGAGTAAAATTCAATTTTTTTCCTTTTTAAAATTTTATTCTTATTTTGGGCAAAAATTCATTTATGCGTGCTGCTTTATTAGGCTACGGAAAAATGGGCAAGATGATAGAAAAGCATCTTCTGGCAAAAGGTCATGCGATTTCAAAGATTATAGATGTAGAGAATTATCACGAAATAAACCAAATCAATTCTTCTAATACGGATGTAATTATTGAATTTACAACGCCTGTTGAAGTGCGTAAAAACTTAACGAATGTGATACCGTTAGGAATTCCTATTGTCATTGGCACAACTGGTTGGTATACCCATCTTCAAGAAATAGAAAGTTGGGTAAAAAATCATAATGGTACCGTAGTATATGGAACAAATTTCAGTATTGGGGTAAATATTTTTTTCATTCTTAATGAGTTACTTGCTCAAGTCATGAATCGTTTTCCTGAGTATGATGTTTTTATTGAAGAAAGGCATCATAATCAAAAAAAGGACGCTCCTAGTGGTACAGCATTAGCTTTAGCGGAGCAAATTATTCAATATATAGACAGAAAAAATGAGATTGCAAGTAGTTTATCAGAACGTTTTCCTCAGCCTAATGAATTGACAATCAGTTCAATACGTTGTGGTGAAATTATTGGTAAACATTTAGTAGGTTATTCATCCTCTATGGATTTAATTGAAATATCCCATGATGCTTACAATCGTGAAGCTTTTGCATTAGGTGCTATTTTAGCCGCTGAATGGGCTATTCATCTCAAAGGAATTCATGAATTTAAAAACCTTTTTCAACAAAAAATGCTGGAAGGATTATTTAAATCTTAATTGCCTAAAATATATGAATGCGCTTTTAATCATTGACGCACAATATGATTTCTGTAATCCCAAGGGTTCACTTTATGTGCCGGGAGCAGAAAAAGATATGGAGCGTTTAGCTCAATTCATCCATAACAATCGTTCAAAAATTGATTTTATTTGTTTGACAATGGATTCACATCCATATGTACATATAGCGCACCCAGGTTATTGGTCCAATTTGGAGGGAAAAAATCCAGAACCTTTTACTGTCATTACTTCACAAGATGTTGAAAATAAAAAATGGATTCCTTTGTATCAACCAGAATATTCCTTGCAATACTTGAAAAAACTTGAAGCACAAGGGCAATTTCCTCATGTTATTTGGCCCTATCATTGCATCGCAGGGACGATGGGCTTTACTATTGATGAAAACTTAATGGAATCTATTCGTGAATGGAGTATAAGTTTCGGAAAACCTCATCACGTAGAACTGAAAGGTGCAAATCCTTTTACTGAACATTTCGGTATTTTTACACCCAACGTTCCAATTGAATCTGACCCAAGCACTCAGCCTAACTATACTTTACTGAACAAGCTAAATCAATATGCACAAATTTATATTGCCGGCGAGGCTCGTTCTCATTGTGTTGCTACCTCCATTAAGCAGATGCTAGAACTTATGCCCGAGATGTCCTCAAAAATAGTTATTTTAGAGGATTGCATGTCAGATGTACCTGGTTTCAGTGAACAAGCTAATCCTATCTATCAAGATGCAAAAGCTCGTGGAGCTCAATTTCAAAGTTCAGGGTATATAATTTCATGAAAATCAGAATTTTCTCGTTTGAATTCAATCCTTTCGCAGAAAATACATACATTGTTGCAGATGAAAATGGTCAAGCTGTTATTATAGACCCCGGTTGCCTTTATGAAAATGAATGTCAAAAAGTTATAGATACTTTGCAAAAAAACCATCTTCAATTAGAACGAGTTTTATTAACTCATTGTCATATAGACCATGTCATGGGATGTAAGTTTATCTATGAAAAATTGGGTTTATTGCCCGAGCATCATGAAATAGAAAAAACATTTTTAGCTAATGCAAAAGTACAAGGGCAATTTTTTGGGGTTGATTGTCCTGAGCCGCCTGCTGCTAAAAATTATCTTCAACCCAATAGTGCTATTCAAGTGGGAAATCTAGAATTTGAAATACTTTATACGCCAGGACATTCGCCTGGTTCCGTTAGTTTTTTCCATAAACCGTCTAAAACAGTTTTTGTGGGAGATGTTCTATTTAGTGGTAGCATCGGTAGAACTGATTTACCTGGTGGGAATTATGAAACTTTAATGCAGAGCATTTATCAAGTTTTGTTTCCCCTAGGGGATGACGTCACCGTTTACTCAGGTCATGGTCCTAAAACTACTATCGGTAAAGAGAAACAATTTAATCCTTTTTTGAGATGATATTCAAATGAAAAAGGATAAAGCTTTCTGGGTTTACGAATTAGTGAAGTTAATTCCCAAAGGCAAAGTAACGACCTATGGTTTGATTGCGAATTATTTAGGGACAAAAGGCGGAGCACGGGTTGTTGGGTATATTTTAAACCATTGCCCCAAAAATCAGGATATTCCCGCTCATCGTGTTGTAAATCGTAAGGGTATACTTACTGGCAAATTTCATTTTCCTACGCCTTCATTTATGCAAGAACAACTTGAAAAAGAAGGGCTAACCGTTATCAATGATAAAATCATTAACTTTGAAAAACATTTATGGGACCCCGCAAAAGAATTAAAACATGAAGAATTTGATTAAACAGGTTTTATTCTACAAAACGTACAAACTGTATAGAAGTAATTTTATCCTTTTGAACGTTTGTCACACGGACTTCTACAAGTTTATCAGTTGGTAAGTCAGAAGCATAGCTAACTGATAGGACTGGTTCTTTACCAGGTTCTCCCACAAACAACTTGATAAGCTTATTTTTTGGGTTTTTAGGGTCTTTGCTTATACAGATACCTTGTACGGTTTGATTTTTAAGCTTTTCAATTTTTCCGGTATAGTAAGTAGGTTCTGTTTTTTTAGGTTCAGATATTGGAACAAAAACGTTTTCTTGTTGAGAAGATAAAGCTTCTAAAGAAAATTCCTTCTCAGATATGATTTCGGTCCAACCGAGAGGTAAAATTTTATCTTCCATTTCAATCATAGTACGAGATTTGGGGAATGCATCAGGATTAGCTTCGTAAGGTTTTTCTTCCTTTTTATCTTTTGTTTTTCTTTTTCCAATTTCAAAAAATTCCATTACATTTTTGATTTCGTCTTTTAGTTCAGGAATACTTAGAAAATAAAGAAATTCCGTAGTAGCAGTAAAGCCTGAAGCAAAACCTAAATTGATAACTTTTTTGTTCTCCAAAAAGGAATAGTCAATTTTTTCGGGATTAAAAATTTGATTTTTAGATTTAGGGTCATCATGTTGACGAATTTTGGATTTCCATTTTTTATCGTGTTCAATTTGGGCATTAGAAAATTGTTGAATTGCTTGTAAGACATTGTTTAAGACTTGTTTTTTCTTTTCTTCTAAGTTGTTTTCGTTGAGTTCTAGGGGGTCTATTCCGAATAATTGTTTACATTTGGATACAATTTTTATCCACTCTTTTTTACCTTGCACGGTAACAGCATCATTTTTAATTAAAGGTTTTAGAGCAAAAAGAAACTGAATATTGAAATCTAAGTGAAATTCAAAAACACAGTAAGAGGCAATAGCTTCTAGCCATGGGGATTGAGTTTGCATAGTACTATTAGTTAAAAATAGATTGCTTTTAGCTAATGTAAAAGGGTTTTGCGGAGCAACAAGTACTGCATCAGAAATTAAAAGCAATTTCATTAAATCAAATTTTTCTTCGCTATATTTTATTTGGTTTCGGTCTTCTATTCCGCAATAAAAAGCTTCTTGTTCAATTTGTTCTCCGAAGGATTTTATGTTTTTTTGTTTTTTTGAATGTTCAAGGCTTTCTTGTAATAATTCAGCGATTTTAAAATGGTTGTTTTGTTTTCTTAGCCATGCATATAATAAAGCAGTACGAATAGAACCTTTTATTGTGGAACCAGGTATATAAGCTTCGCTTTTTGCATTTTTAATTTGTTCTCTAATTTCGGTATCAGGAATTTGTTTAGAAGGTAAAGGAATTTTAAGAACGGATGCGTCTTCTTGAAGTAGTTTCAAAAAGTTTTTTTCCAAGTTATATTGTTTGAAAAATTCATACGGGTTATATTCTTTACGAAGCTTACTTAGTCTTTCATTATATTTTTTATCTTTTTGTTTTTTATCTCTTACTTTCTCTTCCAAATCATTGATTTTATTTGCGATGTCAGAAATCCACTGAGAAAATTTATTGGTTAATTGATTCTCTTGAGCAAATTTTATTGCCAGTTGATTGGGAATTCTATAATACGTATTTTGATAAACTACGTAATCTGATAGTTCTATGGTTACGTCAGAGCCAATGTGTAACGGTGTTAAGGTTTTGAGATACAGTTTCATACGTTTAATTGTTAATTTATATTAGCATTTTTACCATCAAAGCTATTCCATACTGAAATACATCAAAATCATTTTTTACATTTTCTCTTTTGGAGTAAATGCGTTTATTTAAACCGTAAACTGTGCTTTCCATAAAAGGAAATAAAGAACCTTCTTTAAAATACATAATAGGATTTTTTTGGTATTGACCATTTTTGAGTTCACCGAAAAAACCTGAACGTGTTTCTAGTTGATAAAAGAAACGGTCGGGATGTTGTTGATAAAATGCAAGTTCATCGGGTTTAGGGTAATACAAGGAGAGGTTTAGCATAGCATTAGGATTTTGTGGTTCAGGGATTTCAATATCATGAATAGAGAACTCAAAATTTCCTTTACCAATAGAGCGGTTACCACCAATTCCTATATGACTAAGCAGCCGTAAAATAGCTTCCAGTTTGCCATCTGTATAATCTTGAGCTAAAAAGAAAAGTCCCACAAACTCATTGGAATCGTTAGAAGGAGATAGAATAAAATATTCATCTTCAACGAAAAGTTGCCCTGTACCTTCAATTTCAATGGTTCCGCCCTGAATTCGGTTGATTTGATTACGAGTAACACTATGAACTAGCCATTGTGGTATATTTTCGGATGGTAAATTTTCGTCGTCAGCTTCGCCCATTAAAATTTTTTCCCAAAAATTACGTTCAAGGAATTGAATTTTCTTCTGTTTTTTACGTTGGGTAATTTCATTTAATTTTTCTTCAAAAGATTTTTGAGCTGTTGATTGATGAACGAGCGCATAACTTTTAGAAGGTAAAATTGGGCGAGGAAAAAAGTATTTGGTAGTGTTATTATCTTTGTAAAAAGGGAAGGTAGAACTAATAATCAGTTGTGGTTGAGGAGATTGATAAGAATTCAGAAAATCTAATAAAGTTTGTTCATCATAAAGATAACGCATCGCCCAACAGATATTACCCCATAGAGTATCCGAAGGGAAGGTAGATTTGAGCCCGCCTTTTAGATGATACAATTCGATAAGTTTAATTTTCATGAGGATAAGAAAAAGAAAGTTCAGAAGCCGAGAGTTTAGGTTCTAATTTTTCTTTATATTTTAAGAAATTACCTTGTCCTGAGCGGTACTCGTGAGCACGAATAAGTATAGGTTCAGCGCAATGAAATTTAATTTTTCCGTATCCACGAGAGCCTGATTTTCCGAGATAGCTATCTTCCAATAATCTCATCGCTTGAATGATGTGGGCTATATCTTGGTTGATTTGTTCGATAGTATCTTTGTCAGAAATTTGGTAAGCGGAGTAAATAAGTTCAAAATCAAAACAAGAGCCTGCAACCACTCTTTCAACAAAACGAGGATTTGCGGCAGAAGTAATACGATTAATGGTATTTTCTGCTTTGTATTCTGTAAAGAGTAAAGAGGAATCTACTTTATTTTCCCACAAGTAAATGGTTTGAGAATCTGGGTGGCAATCACGAACAATTAAGCGGGTAGGACCGATATCTGCAGTTTTTTGGTTTGCACCTGCTCCAAAAATGCGCGTGATACGTTCATCTTTGGAAGGTTCTCCATTTTTTTCTAAAACGCCCAAAGAATACTCTAACAAAGTTCGCATTTTTCCTTTTAAGGAACTTCCAGGGATATACGGGTACCTAGTATGGGGATGACGTATAACAGGAGTATCCACTCCGCCAATTTCTAGTTTTTCGGCTGGAGCGCCTATATTTAATCCCGTTACACACTCTATTTTGCCACGAAAAAAAATATTTGCTAATAAGGATGCCATATGCTTTTTATTTTTAATTACCACCGTAATATTTATGATAAGCAACGTAACTTTCTATTAACAGAAAAAATTTATCTAATGCTTTGGTTTTATTTTTTGAATTTAACAAAGCATCTATGTACTTTTCTACAAATATTTTAAATCTTTTGATTTCTCTTTGACGACCAGCAGCATAAGCTAATTTAGGTTTTAACATTTGAATTTGTATTTCAATATCTTCATTCCATTGTTTATTGATTTTTTCGTAATCTAAGCGAATCCATAGAATTGCACTATAAAAATTACGAATTTGGCTCGTTTTGATTTTCGTTGTGTCTTTTGCTGTTGTTTCAGCATCTTTTATAATTTCCTCTATAGGATATTCATCTAAATTTATCATTTTAGCTAAATTTTCCATGTTCATACAAATTTATTTTTCAAATTTACGTGTTTTTAACAGTACATAATACATTGGAATGATATAATTTTTAACCAACTCCTGTTTATTAAAGTGGTCAATAATTACCTTAACAATTTCTTTGGTGAGTTCATCTTGGGCTTTATCAATTTTTTCAGATGTAAAGTCATGTCTTGCAAATAAATAATGAAGCCTGGCAAAGTTACTATATAATTTTTCTAAATTGATTTCACCCTGATTAGGACCTTTGCTATAAAGGCAAGATTTAATAATTCTAAGGAGCCTATGGACCAAAGAGCGAGAAAGTTTATTATTATTATCTTCGTCTTGTACTTTGGTATGTTTAAGTAGAACTTGTGCAAAATCTAACATGCTTTTATACTTATCCCAGTGAAGGGTATTTTCGAAAACTGTAATAGCATTTTTTGAATCTTGGGAAGAATAATATTTTTTGGAAAGTTCTTCTAAATCAGCGGCATGTTTTGCTAATTTAGCGATAGGGTTTCTATTATCACAAACATAAATACCAGCACTAATAGAAAAATTGGGATTTTTGCAAGTAAATTTAACAAAATTTTTTTGGAATTCTTCAGCAAAATGCAAGATGTTAATCCATGAACCAATAAAAAAAGCATCGTCACCACCGGAATAAGTAATGTAAATTTGATGTTTTTGAGCAACGGAATTAGCATAGCCCGAAAAAAAATGGTGTAACTGACGGCTAAGCGTAGCCATTCTGGCAAAAGAAACTTGCTGAGATGCAGCCGATGTTTTTTCTAACCCTAAGGCGAAAATTGCTCCTAAGTTATCTAAATCTAACCTTAAAACACCTAGCAATGGAAAGTTAAGTTCTTGATTTTTTTGTTTATCCATTTTAGCTAAATCCTCAAAGGAAATAATTTCATCTTTTGCATTTTTAGGGGCATAATTTCCAATAAAACGAAACCCATAAGAAATTGAAAATTCAAATTTTGAATTTAACTCGTTTGCATATTCAAGAAAATTGGTATCGTTAATTTTATATAATTTAACGGTTTCTATTTGATTGGAGTATTCATTTAAAAGTTTTTTAATAGCTTTTTTTTCATCAAATTTTTCATCTTCACTAACCATAAAGTAATAAGTGTTAAAGTCTTCAAATGCAGTAACTAAGTTATTATTTTTCTTAAATTTTTTAGGGTCTTTGAATGTAATTTCAATTAAATATGAGGCATAAGGTAAACTGTAGCCCAACAAAGCATCTTCGTTCCAGGAAGAGTTTTGTGGTTCATCAAATAGAATTTTTTCGAGATAACCTTTAAATTTTTGATTTTTTGCATTATTTAAATCATGATTGACTTCTTGAATGGCAGCAGAGATATTTTGTAAAAATGAAGTTTTTAGGATTGCTTTACCTGTTAAAAATGTGAGGCGAGAATTTAATTTTTTATGTAAAAATAAGTTAATTTGTTTTTCAAGTTCATTCAATTGATTTAAAATTTCAGGAGAATAAGGAGCTAAAATAAGGAAATGCCCTCCACCAGAATAAATAAGATTAGCTTCAGGTAGCCGAATAGATTTCATGTAAAGAGAAGCAAGAAAATCCGTTAACAAAGAAACATAAAAGGAACGTCCTCTTAAACGTTTGGCTAAACCTTTTGTTTTTCCTGCTGTATCTAATTGAATATCCGAATAAATAAATTTTTGTATGCCTGTTATATCTCCTTTGATAAGTATAAAATAGGGCTCATCAGGTTGTGAAACAAAATCATGAACTTTTTCAGGCGGAAATAAATAAGATACGCAATTTACAACTGCTGTTAAAACACGGCTATAATCAAAAAGACTAATATCCTCAAAATCAGGGGGAGAAGCAAAAGCAATTCGTGAAGTGTATTTGTAGAGTAAATAATAAAGAGTGAATGAAAAAGCCTCTATGTGTTGAATAGTTTTAAGAGCTTCAAACTCTTTAAGAAAACTTTCATAAATTTTTTTATGTTGTTGAATACTTTTATCTTTAGGATAAGAACCGGTTTTAAGATTCATTTCAATCGGGAATACATCAGAAACTTGAATGATACCTGGTTCATAATAGTAAGATTCATTAGGATGGTATTCCTTAGGAAACTTTTTATTCTGATTTTTAAATGATAAATCTTTAAAAACATTTTGAAAAATGGATAAAAGAGGGCTGAATTTTTCTTGATTTTCCGAAATGTAATCATCTTTAACCATTAAGGAATTAATAACCGTTGGGTATAATTCAGGCTTTTGAATAAAGTCTGATATTGTTTGATAAAAATTTACAGCAGTTTTGACTTTACCTACCTGTTCTAAAACAAACAAAGTACTCAATTTTTTATAAGTATTACCTTGGTTGAATGTTTGAGTTTTATAAATCCACCTACCGATATGATATAATAAAGAAGCCAGATTGGCAAAATGACAATGCTCTTGATTACTTTTCATAAATTTTTATTCTTTTATTGTGTTCTTTGAGTTGTGCATCATGAGTAGAATTAGAATTCTTTTTAGTAAACTTATTATTGTCTTTTTGAAGAATTCCAAAACCAATGCTTACAGCTTTACCTAAACCGATATGGTCTGGAAGAAATAAATTAGTCATAAAAC
>Ga0068706_1000339_pt1 | contig 23598 bp, 19 predicted proteins | sample YNPMSBMetaG_FD_65632 | JGI IMG/M metagenome (GOLD analysis project Ga0068706, IMG submission 65632) | Anoxygenic and chlorotrophic microbial mat microbial communities from Yellowstone National Park, USA - YNP MS-B MetaG | ecosystem: Environmental > Aquatic > Thermal springs > Hot (42-90C) >...
CCTCGCCTCTTAAATTTTTTAAATCAAAACTTTCACTTTCTTTAATTTGATCAATAGCATAATAAATTTTCCTCATCAAATTAAGCATAAGACCAATTGTCCATTCAGCCACTGTTTTTGTTCCATACTCTGGCACATTGCAAACCACAATTCCTTTTGACCTGCAATATTCGCAATCAATATGATCATAGCCAGTTGAACGAGTGGTAATAAGTTTTAGATTTGGCAAAGAGTCAATAATTTCTTTATCAATTTCTGAACAAATAAAAATAGACAAAATATCTAAATCTTTAAAATTTTTAACATTTTCTTTTATGAGTCTTTCAGTTGTAAAATAAATCTCCAAATCCGGAAGCTCTCTTTCTAAAATTTCCTTTTCCCAACCTTCTGCTTCAAAAAACCCAAGCTTCATTAGTTATATTATAATAAAATTTCTATTTTCTAAAAACTTTACAAAAGAATTAAATAGATCATAATTTAAGTAATTAAGCAAGTAATTAAATATTTATACTGACTATAATTTAATCACTAATAAAAATATCAATACTTTCTTTTAATTTTTTATTTTTAGCGGTAATAGTATAAACACCATTTTCTTTAGGAACAAAAATATTTTCTTTGCCCTCTCCCAAGAATTGTCCATTAACAAACCATTCTACATTTTCTTTAGCTTTCAAAATTATTTGACTTTCTTTATCTAAAAAGCGATCTCCATTATGTGGATTTAAAATTAAATAATCTTCTTTTAAAGCCAAGAGGGCTTTTTTAAAATTATCATCTTTTAGACCATAAACTATATTCCCCTGATATTCAAATTCTTGAATTGAGGAAAAATCAAATTGACTATTTTTGTTATATTCTGAATTAAAAAGTAATTCCATAATTTCTGACCAAATCTTCCCCGCTCCCAATTGACCTGAAACTGCATCCATAGAGATATTTTGTGCATTACCAACCCAAACGCCAACTAAAAAATCAGGAGTATAGCCAATTATCCAGCTATCTTTGAATTTTTGAGAGGTTCCTGTTTTTAAAGCATAATTTTCTTGAAAAAGATTAAAGTTAGATTTCAGACCGAATTGGTCAATACTTGTTTTTCTATCATAAAGGATTTTATTTATAAGTTGAACATATTCAGGTTGAACAACAATTTTTTCTTTTGATTTTTCTTCAAAAGAAATTTTTAAATTTTTTAAAATGCCGTTATTAGGGAAAATAGTAAAATAATGGGCTAAATCTAATAAGCTCATTTCTAAAACTCCAAGAGCTGTTGCTAATTGATAATTTTCTAAACTTTGAAAGGGTTTAAATCCTAAATCTTTTTCTAAAAAATTATTAAATTCCTTAAGTCCAGCATATTCTAAAACTTTCAAAGCAGGAACATTCAAGCTGTTACTTAAAGCATAATGTAAAGAAACTGTACCTCTATATTTATAATCAAAATTTTTAGGATAAAAGGGGAAGCCTAAACCTGAAACATATTTATACTCTCTATCTTCAACTAAAGTATAAGGCCTTAAACCTTTTTCAAAAGCCTTTAAATAAATAAAGGGCTTGATTGTTGAACCTACTGCTCTTGGTTTGGTTAACATATTTATTTGATAACCTCCGTAAAAAGATTTTGGATTAGGAGAACCGATAAAAGCTAAAATTTCATTTTCTGGTAACTTGATAACAATGGCTGCTGAATGATAAGCTTTTTTAAATTTAAGATAAGCTATATTCCTTTTAACAATATTTCTTATTTTTTCAGTTAATCTTTTATCAATGGTTAATTGTAAAGATTTTAGATTACTTAAATTTTTATCTCTTAAATAATCTAAAACCTCAAATGATGTTTCTTCATTCAAATAATTTTTCATATTTTCTTTAACTTCCTTAACATCAGTAAAATGTAATTGAGAATTATCTAAATTAAACCTTTTAGCTAATTTTGTAGCTACTTTTAAATTCTCAAATCTCAATGGATTATTTTCATTAGGGTTAGAAATTGTTGCTAAAAGTTGAAGGATTTGGCCATCAGTTAAAAATTCCGGTGAAACACCAAAGTAAAATTGACTGGATTCTTTTAAGCCTTGTATTTGATTACCAAAATAAATTGAATTAACATACATATTCAATATCTCTTCTTTGCTCTTAAAAATTTCTAAACTTAAAGCATAAACAAGTTCTATTAATTTATTTTTTAAATTTCTTTCTTTTTCTTTACCAAGCAAGATTTTTACTAGTTGCTGAGTTATAGTACTAGAACCCTTTCTTTCACCGATGCCCAATTTAGAAATTCCTGCTTTAAAAATGCTTACAGGATTAAAACCAAAATGATAGTAAAAATATTTATCTTCTTTTTTAATTAGAAATTCTTTAAAGTGTGAAGGAATTTTATCAATATATTGTACTCGATAGCCTTTTTTATTTGGCAGAAGAGTAATTATTTCTCCATATCTATCTGTTAAAACAACTGAGTTATAACTTAAATAAGTTTCTGTTAATTTTTTTTGTAAATTATAGGCAATAATTAAAAAAAAGAAGCTAAGAAGAATTATTAGGAGAAGAATTTGGTTTTTTAAATGATTTTTATCCATTCTTACTCAATTTCAAAATAATCACCAGAGGTTCTGCCAAAATTCTCAGGGAAATACATCTCTAAAACTTGTGCTGGTAAGTGGATAAATTTGCCCTTAATTAGAGGTCTTACAAAATATTCGAATTCATAAACTCCCGGTTTTAATCTTTCAACATACAAAAATAATCTATCATCACGTATCTCTTTAAAATCTGGTATCAATTCTCTTCCCTTTAGATCTTTTTCTTGTAGTCTTAATGATTTTTGTTCAGTAGCTAAATCAAGATTAACAATTTCCATTCCTGCGGGTATGAAATCTTCAATCATCACAAAATTTCTTGTTTTTGGAACAATAACTTGAATATTAGTTCTTAAAATTTCTCCAACTTTAACATTTTTAATTGGATTTTTATTTTCTTTATCTTCTAATTTGTAAAAACCTCTTTTAATACTAAATCCTTCATCTCGAGGAGAAATTTTATCGGCTTTAAGATAGTACCTTAAAGCAAGATCGTAATAATAAGCATTAGTTGTTTGATTATGATTTTCTTTTTTAAAAGTAATAACATTATTGCTATTAAACTTTAAATTTTTAACTGGCATTTCTTTTAAAAATTGTTCTAAAATTGTCTGAGGATTAAAAGTAAATTGACCTTCTTTCTTATCATTAACCAAAATTTCTAAAGTAAAGTTTGAATTTGTCTCTTTTTTCCATTCTAAATAATCAGTTAAAGCATCAATTACTAGAGCTGTATTTTGGGTTGATCCCCAAGAGCCATCTTTATATTTAGAATTTAAAATCCACCTTAAGACTTTTTCCAATATTGGATCATTTTCTTTTCTCGCTACTTTAGCTTTTAAATACAAAGCTGTATTTTTAATAGGTGTTTCATAATATTCCCATAAAAATTTTTTTCCTGTTTCCAAAAAAGCACCTCTCGAATCAATATCAACTCTATTATCAAGAATATCAAAAACCTTTTTCTCCAAATTTTTATCAAAACCTTTTGTTGTCACTATAGCTAAATAAGCTAAAGAGGTATTACTTAATTTTTCCTTAATAAGGTTATCATTATTAACAATTTGTCTAATTTTTTCTTCCAAAACTTCATTATTAGTAAAAGATGGTGAATTTAAGAGAGCATAAGCTGTCAAAATTATAGTATCTGGATTTTGATTCAATTCTTGATTACTAGTGATTTCTTTATAAAGATAACCAAAAGCTCGCTCTAAAGAGTATTGATTTATATTAAATCCTGATTGAGAAAGTAAGTTCAAAGTCTCAACAACATATAAAGTAAGATGAAAATCTGGCCTACCTTTCTCCCACCAAGAAAAACCACCATCTAATGTTTGATTATTATAAAGTTTTTGTAAACCAATTTGAACCACTTCATCAATAGTATATTCTTTATCATTATATTTTATTTTTTCTAATTTGAATTTTTCAATTAAATTTGGGATATTCAAGGCTTTTTTAACAACAGCTATTCCTTTTAATTTACTTGAAATTTGCTCTGAACAACCATAAGGAAATTGAAGAAGATAATTTAAAGCATCAGAAAGAAAAACTGCTAAAGTAGCTGAAGTTTTTATCTTTAATTCTCCTCTATCTTTTTCAATATTCCAAGGTAAATAGACATATTCTTTAAATACAGGCAAAGAAGTATAATTTGAAGAAGCAACAACTCCATAAGTATTATTAGGAGTAATTTTTATAGTTTGTTCAACAATATCTTGTAATTTATCTCCAAAAGCTGAAATAACAAAATTATGCTCGCCAGATTTAATCGAGTAAGGAGCGTAGACTTTAAAATAAACAGTAGCTGATTTTTTAGGATCAACAATAATTATTTTTTCTGAAAAACTCTCTTTTAAAACTAAAGTCTTACTTTCAAATTTCACTTTTACTCTTTCTACATTCTTTGATTGATTGAAAATTTGCGCACCAACAAAAAACTCATCTCCAGGAACAACAAATCTCGGTTTGAAAGGAACAGCCATTAATTCTTTTCTTGTTAAAAATTCAATATAGTTAACGCCTAATTTAGTATCTTTTGTTAATCCTAATGTCTCTGTTTGCCAAGTTGTTAAATTATCGGGCAAAATGAATCTAACTTGAGCTTTGCCTTGAGAATCTGTCCTCACCACTGCTTGCCAGAAAGCAGTTTCTTTAAATATTCCTCTTTTCTTAACTGCTAAAGCTTCTTCTACCATTCCAGAACCACCCTTTACACCTTCTGCTGCTTTTATCTCTTCTGTAACTAAAATATTTTTAAGATTAGCAGCAGAAGAAACTGTTAAAGGAAAACCATCATAGAAAAAGATTAAAGGATTTTTCTTCGGATTACCTTTTAAAGCTAACACAGAAAGATCAACAACTGCTACAGAAACCTCAGCAGACACTCCTCTTCCTAACCAATCTTTAGTGGTAATATCTAAAACTACTTCTTCTCCAGGTAAGTAAAACTTTTTATTAGATTTCACTTTAATATCAAGCTCATATTGTTTTCTATCTATATAGAATTCGGTTTGAGCAAATTTTACTTCCGGGTTTTGTGAAAACAACAAAACAGAAACATAAATATTGGGTGAGTATTCTTTTTTGACTTTAAAGGCAAAGTTATAAAGATTGCTCGTAATTTCTTTAATTTGATAATCAAAAATTTCTCCTCTTTCTATAGAAATTAAAGCCTTTGCTATTTTATATGGTGATTTAATAATTATATTGCCTTCTTCACCAACTTTTAAATCTTTCTTTCTAGTTTCAATTTCAAGCTGAGTATCTTCCAAATATCTCACCGTAACTTCACCTTCTTCACCAACATAAAAACTATAAACATTGGAAATCATATTACCTCTTCTGTCTTTAGCTTTAATTTCTGCCTCATATTCTCCTTCTTTATCAAGTTGAAGGACAAAATTATAATTTCCCTTATAATCAGTACCGAAATTAAAACTTTTTACAAGTTCTCTTTTCTTCTCCCATTCATAAGAATATTCTCCTGTAGCATCTTGTCTTCTTGCTGAAATCCATTGAATTCGATAAATATCTAATTTTATATTATCGACACTTATTTCTTTTCCCTGCGTATCAACAGATTTCACTTTCAAATTAAATTTTTCATTTTTGCCAACAAAATATTTATCTGAAGATAATCCTAAATAGAATTCACCATTATGTAAAATAAAAGATTTTTGTGCGGAAACACTTTGGCCTAAAGTATTTTTAACTGTAACATCAACCACAATGATTTTGCTTTTTCTTTCCTCTTCATTAAAAATTTTTTCTATATCTAAAACTTTGGAAATTTTTGCCTTGCCTTGAGAATCTAAAGTTGTTTCTCCTCTTAAAATAAATTTATCTCCATAATCATAAGGTGGATAATAATAACGATCTCTTTCAAAATTAAAGTAACCATCTCGATATCTATCAAAATAATAATTTTGAGAAGCTATGGTATATTCTACCTTGCCTCTTTCAACAGGAACGCCAAAATAATATTCTGCTTCGATATCTAAATTAACAGTATTTTTAGAAATATATTCGTCTTTGTCAGTTTTAATTTCCACTTTAAAAGGAGAAGGAACATATTCTAAAACTTCAAAATAGCTGCAATCATAATTAGCGCAGATTCTATAAGTACCTAAAGGAGAATTTTTATCTAATATCAATTTAGTCTCAATAGTTCCGTAATCATTCATTTTTAATGTCTGATTAAAAATTTCTTGATATTTGGAATTAAAAACTCTAATTTCAAGGGGTTTGTTCTTGATTATCTCATAATTGCCGTCATAGCCTATTCTATAAATTCCTTTAATAAAAACTTCTTGTCCCGGACGATAAATGGGCTTATCGGTATAAAGATATAATTTATGAGCTAAATAAGCAGTGCTTGCCCATCCTAATTGACTTTCATTAAACAAAATAGTGCTATCCTCATTTTTAGAAACAATCACACCGCTCAATCTTGAGATGGGTCTTACAAAAGCTAAACCTTTATCATCAGTGTAAGCGGAGGCAGTATAGACTAAACTATTATTTTCCGATTCCCATTTATAGAAATCTAACTTAGCTTTAGGAATTTCTTTTAAACTTCTTGAATCAATTACCCAATAGAGATTTCTTAATCCTTTTATTTTCTCAGTAAGTGATGGTTCTGTAACTTGCAAAACTTCATTTTCAGCATTAATTCTTTTTTCAGCCGCAGCTAAATTCGTTACATTTAAATAAGTTCTTTCGTATACCTGACTTGTTATTTCTTTATTAGTACCATAATGCCACTGCTTTGCTTTATAATCAGGATGATAAAAAGTGATAATATAATTACCAATTGAATTAGGAAAGTAATCTTTAATGTCAAAATTAAAGAAATTTTTAGCCCAATATCTTCTAGGCAGTTTGATAGTATCTTTAATCCTTTCTTTACAATTAATAACTGCTTCAGGACCATCAAATCTTGAATACCAATAATCCCAATATGGTACTAAATTTAGATAATTATAAAGAAAATCCTTTGCTGATAATTTACAAATATCAACATTTATATAATCCATATTCTCTACAGCAAAGGTTAATTTTGTTTTCTGGGGAGTAGTCACATTGTAATATTTTTGGAAATGATAAAAATTAAGTAAATCAAAGGGCATTTTTTCTGTTCTAAGATTAAGAACCATTTCTTCTTTTTGTCCAAAAGTATCTTGTAAAGTTATATTAAAAACATAATCAGATTCTGGGGTGAGTCTATAATCTATAGTTGTTCTAAATTGTCCTTTTTCACAAATTTCATCTTCATATTTTTCATAAACTTTCCCAGAATTCCCCCAGTATTTTATTTCAAAGTCTAAATTAGCTTTAAAATAATTTTTATAGTTTTCTTTTGAAGGGACAAAAATTGGATTATTACTACAAATTACAAGTTTAGTTAAGCTTGCATTTTGAGAATTGTTTCCCGGTGATGTTTTAAATATCTGAAATTTTGGATATGAAACTAATTCTAATTTTATAGGTTTTGAATTTAAAATAAATCCATCTAAATTAACAATTTTTTCTATATTCACCTTAAGCTTTTCTCCAAGTCCTACCTGTTGTGATTGAAAAGTAAGATAAATCTTTTTCTTATCAGGTACTTTTTCACAACCTTTTGATCCTTCTTTACATTTTTCCCCGTAGCCGATATTTCTTATCTTTCCTCCAGAAATTATACTTCTTGCTAAATCAATCTCCTCGTAAAACTCAAGCCAAAGTTTACCTTCAGAATCAAAAAAATCCAAAGAAACGTAATCGCTTCTTTCTGATTCCGCCTTTATTTCCTTGATAACTCCTTCAACAAAGACATTAGTCTTTATTTCATCTTCTAAAACAATGTCTCCTTCTAGGGGGTAAGCTTTTTTGATTATTAAAGTATAATTTTTATCGAAATCCCACAACTTTTCTCTGCCATATTTATCATTTTGAGGATAAACTTGAACTATTGATTTGTCAACATTTTCTTGATTAACTTTTTTAACTGATCCTGTCACCAAACCAAAATTAGTAAGCCAAAGATTAAAATATTTATTATATTTATTGAGTCTTTGAAAGCTTAAAGGCCCTTGGAATTCAAAATTTTTTTCTTGATTTTCAGATTTAAAGTTTTTTTTATTTGTTTCTCGGTATTGTAAAATAAAAGGTATATTTTTGCCAGTAGTGTTATCAATTAAAGTAATTTCATTTTTGGTTTTTTCTAAATCAACAGCCTGATTAAAGTAAATACTAATTGGTTGATTATAAAGTATTTTTCCAACAGTTAAGTTAATATATCTTAGTTTTCTTGTTTGAAATTGAAATTCTTTCTCCGGTACCGGTAAGCCATCTAAAGACATAAAGCCTGGTTTTATTCTTACTTTATAATTTGTGGAACGAAGCAATCTTTCTTTAGGAATAAATTGTAAAACATTAGTTGATGTCCATTTAAATTTTCCTTCAGTTTGTGGATAAATTTCCACAGGCATAGCTTTTGCTTCTGAATATTCTAAGGTTGTCAATGGCACCATTGGTCTATTAAAAACTATAGTTATTTCAGTATTCTCAGGACTTTCTGAATCTTCTTTAGGAAAAACGGCAATGACTTGTGGATCTTCAACTGCTAAAAATTCTCCTTTAATAAGACCGCCATCTGGCATATTCAAAGCTACAGAATAATAACGGTTCAATTTTAATTTTTGCAGAGGTTTAAACAAAAGGATATTAGTATTTTCTTTTGCTAAAGCCAAGTTTAAAATTTTACTGAGAACATTTTCTTGAGAAATCCAAGTTCCTTTTATCTCTGGTTCAAATTTAATATTTTTCTGAGCATACAATTTTTCTACACCAGGTGGTAAATTAATTTTAATTACAGCTGACTGAGAAATTTTTTCCGGAACCAAGCCATAGGGTTGTACGGATGCTGGAGTTTGAAAAGGTATTTTTTGTAGATAATAAAAGCCCAAAATAATTAAAAAAACAAGGGCCATTAAAAAAAGAAAAACTAAAGGCTTGGAAAATTTTTTAATCCTTTCTTTGAATGACTCCGACATTTTCTCTTATTTTATTATAAATATTTTTCTTTGGCAAAATTATGTTCCAATAAAGTTTTACTAAAAATAATCGGTCCTTCAGGTGTTGAAAAATAGTACCAATATTCGCTTTCTTTTGGATATAAAGCAGCTAAAATACTTTCAAGACCTGGGTTACAAATAGGGGTAGGTGGAAGTCCTTTGTATTTATAAGTATTATAAGGAGATGGAATTTCTAAATCATCTGCTGTTAATTCTTTAGATTTTTTGCCGGTAATGTAAGTCAAAATAGAATCAACTTGAAGCGGTATGCCTGCTTTTAATCTTTTCCACAAAATTCCAGAAATTATTTCTTTATCTTCTCTTGATCTTGCTTCTTTTTCTAAAATAGATGCCATAATTATAATTTCTTGAAGACTTTTACCACTTTTTTCGATTTCATTTTTATAAGGAGTAATTTTTTTCTCAAAATTTTCCTTCATTATTTTTATAACTTCTTCACTATTAAAACCTAAAGCTAAATAATAAGTATCAGGAAATAAATAACCTTCTAAATTTTCTCCTTTCAACTTAATTTTTAATTTTTCTTCAATATCTTTAAGAGTATAACCTTCAGGAATAGTAATTTTAACTTTTTCAATATATCCGGAAGTCAATTTTTCTACTATTTGAGGAATATTCATTGAGGAAGAAAGCAAATATCTTCCCGCTTTAAAATTTTTCTCTTCTTTTTTAACTAAAACATAAACATAAAAAAAGATTCTATTTTTTATTAAGCCCTTTTTTTCTAAATTTCTACCAATGGTTAAAAAATTTTCTCCCTTTTTTACAGAAAAAACTATATTCTCAGAATTGTTAATTTTAAAGGCAAAGATCCCCCACCAAAATATAAAAATTAAAAAAACAGTTATTATAGAAAAAATTAAAAATAAATTAAAAAAATTTCTATAAAATCCTCTCATCTTTTAATTATAAACATAGCCTATCTAAAAACTAAAATAAAACTTACTTTAAATTCACAATCGTGTTTTATATATAAGATCAAAGTTTAAAGGTTAAGAGGCAATATATTTTGAATTATTCCTTATTGAAATGATATTGTAAGGCTAGTTGCCAGTGATAGATAAAAACAGGCAAACCAACAATTATTAAAGCAATAGCATTAGAAGCAGTTCTTTGTCTTTCGGCAATTCTGTTGATCTCATCTGCTTTTCTTTGCTCTTCTTCCCTTTTAGCAATCTCTTCTGGAGTTAATTTTTCACCTTGAAAAATTTCTGGGTAAATTTTGGGACTATAAAAAAAATCGGCTTGCTTGAAAACATAAACTTTCAGTCCCAAATCTATTAACTTTACAGTTCCAGTAATTATCAAAATCAAACCAATAGCCGAAAAAAGATAAATATATATTAGCTTTATAATTTCAATAATTCTCATAGTTTATTTTAAATATAAAAATTATTACCTCAAAGTATTAGCTAAATCATGATAAATTATAACATAACTATCGGCTATAAGTAACACCATTTTTAGTTATTTTTATAAATACGTTATAAATCACTCTAGTTTTACAATATGAAATATAAATTATTTCTCCTGCTTTGATTAAGATATTAATTGGTTTGTCAATAGTTTAATATCCTTGAAAGCAATAAGATTAATTATTTTTAAAAATTACTAAAGTTATAGAGTGAAAAATATCAAAAAAAACAAAACAATTTGGAAAAATATCCATCAAAAATATTGACAATATAATAGAATTATGAAATAATTTTATTAGCTGCCAACTGCTGGTCTCCCTTTTTCTATTTATTTTCTTATTTAACCGGAATTTATAATTCCGGTTTTTTAATAAAAAATGTAAATTTAATTTAAAAAAAATTTTTATATTAAAAAAATATTTTCAACTGTCTAACCCCAATTTTAATTTAAAAATATTGAAATTATTAGTTTCTATAAAAAAACATTAATTTTAAGCTATTATAGATATTTTTTATAAATAATTTAAAATAGCCGTTAAATATATAAAATAATTTCTTATTCTAAATTAAAAATATGTTATAATTTAAATTAACACCGAGGAGTTGTTTCCTTATTTTATATTTTAGGCACGTCGTTTTTAACTTCGGCGTGCCATTTTTTAACATTAAAGTTTTAGATCTTTCGCGCATATATCTAATTTCTTTTTGATAATCAAAAAAGGTAGAAAGCAGATAAAAGCAGACAACAAAAAAATATTCTTGAAACCTAAAAAATTAATTAATATTCCCCCAAATAAAATAGAAAAAGCAATCAATATCCCTACGAAACTATCATTAAGTCCAAAATAAGAGCTTGTTCTCTCTTCCTTTAAAAGTTGAACTAACAAAGAAATTCTTGGAGGATAATATAAACTAGAACCAATCCCGTGTATTATCTCAAGAAAAATAATATGAATTGGCAGATATGAAAAATAATATCCCAAGATTGTTAAAGTATTTAAAATAATTCCAAATTTCATAAAAAAAAGTTCGTCTTTTATTCCTTTTAATCTATCTGATAAAAAGCCAATAAGAGGAGCAGATAAAGACTTAGAAATCCAAAACAAAAATGAAGCTGTGGCTATTAAAATTACATCACCTCCTTTTATTTGAGTTGTAATAAAAACAGCAAAAAAAGGACCTATTAAACTCCAACTAGCATTAAATAGAATCTCAATAAACAAAAGAAAATACAAAGCTTTGCCAAAATTAAAATATTCTTTAGGCAATATATTCTTTATGTAATATAAAGGACTCATTTAAATTTTTAAATATAAATTTTTATTTTTTAAATACGAATTTTTAATATAATTTTTTAATTTTTTAATTATAACTTAAACTTCATTTAAATAACAGTAAAATTAATATTTTAAATCCAAAATCAAAAACATGATTAAATTAAATAAAGATAAAAACTCTTAATATTCAATAAAATTAGCTATTTTAAAGCAAATAAAAAATTTTATATCAAAACAATTTTTTTAAAAAAAATTATTCAACCTCCTTTACTAATTTTATTGTTTTTATAACTGCATCAGGATTTACACTAATAGAATCAATTTTATTTTTAACTAAAAATTCTACAATTTCTGGAAAATCTGATGGTGCTTGGCCACAAATACCAACATATTTATTTTTCTCTTTACATTTTCTAATTACTTCTTCAATCATTTTCAAAACTGCCTTATTTCTTTCATCTGCAATAGAAGATAAAATTTCATTATCTCTATCAATACCCAAAATAAGTTGTGTTAAATCATTTGAACCAATAGACATTCCATCGAAAATTTCAAGAAATTCATCTGATAATAATATATTAGATGGAATTTCTGACATTACATAAATTTTTAATTTTGGGTCTTGGATAATTGATCTTATGATTTCAACAACTTTTTTTCCTTCCTCAGGTGTTCTACAAAAAGGAACCATTACTACGATATTTTCTAATCCCTTTTCTTCCCTAGCCTTTTTGATTGCTAAAACTTCAAGCTTAAAAGCTTTTATAAAATTAGGATGATAGTATCTGCTTGCGCCTCTCCAACCTATCATAGGATTTTCTTCTTTTGGTTCATAAATATTACCACCAATCAAATTTTTATATTCATTGGTTTTAAAATCAGAAAATCTTACAATAACATCTTTAGGATAAAATGCAACAGCAATCTTTGAAATTCCTTCAGCAAGTTTATCAACGTAATAGTCATCTTTGTTATCATATCCTTCGGTTAGTTCATCAATTTTTTCGATTATTTCTTTTATATTTTCCATTTCATAACTATTATCTAAGTTTGAATCAAATTTATTATCATTGTTAATTGGTTTATTATCTGAATAGTTTTCTAATTTTTTTCTAAGGTCATTATAATCAATTAAAGCATTTGGGTGAATCTTTATTTCACTTGCAATAATAAATTCTTCTCTTGCAAGACCCACTCCTTTAACAGGTAAATACCACTTTTCCAGAGCTTCATCAGGTTCTCCAATATTTACATAAACCTTAGTTTTTATTTCAGGAATTTCTTGAAGCTTATGTTCAGTTGTTTGATAATTTAAAATTCCTTGATATATCTTCCCTTCAAGACCTTGAGAATTATCAATTGTTACCTCATCTCCTGTGCTTAGTTTTTCCAATGCGCCAATTACTCCTACAACTGCTGGGATACCAAGTTCTCGAGCAACAATAGCAGCATGGCAAGTTCTTCCACCTTTTTCTGTTATTATTCCTTTGGCAATCTTCATAATTGGTTCCCAGTCTGGATCAGTCATCTCTGTTACCAAAATCTCACCCGCTTGAAATTCTTGAATTTGATTTACATTTTTTATTACTCTAACTTTACCAGAAGTTATTTGGTTTCCTATAGCAACTCCTTTAAGTATTGGAATAGATTCACTTGTTAATTTATATTCATACCAAATATTTTGCTTGGTTGAATGCACTGTTTCTGGTCTTGCTTGAACAATATAAATCTTGTTTTCAATACCATCTTTTGCCCATTCAATATCCATTGCTTTTAAATAATGTTTTTCAATTAAATATCCATATTTAGCAAGAAGACTTACTTCATCATCACTTAAAGAAAATATTTTCCTTTCCTCGTCCGTTGTGTCAACTTCTTTTATGCCCCCATTTTGTTCATAAATAATTTTTCTTATTTTATTGCCTAATTTTTTAGAAATTATTGGAAATAAAGATTTATTTAAAAAGGCTTCGGAATTTTTAGAATTAAAAACATCTAAATTTATAAATTGCGCTTTTTTAAAAACAATAAATTCGTCTGGAATTACTTTCCCTTGAACAATCAATTCTCCTAAACCAAAAATAGAATTAATAACAATCAAATTTTGACAACCATTATCCGGATCAATTGTGAACATAACCCCTGAAGCACCAACATCTGATCTAACCATTTTTTGAACTGCAACAGAAAGCTTTACTTTAAAATGGTCAAACCCCTTATCTTCTCTATAAGAAATAGCCCTATCTGTAAAAAGGGAAGCAAAACAATATTTTATTTTTTCTAACAAATCCTGATAAGTTACATTAAGATAAGTTTCTTGTTGACCTGCAAAAGAAGCTGTCTCAGTATCTTCAGCAGTTGCGCTACTTCTTACTGCTACAGTTAAATCTTGGCCGTATTCTTTTTTAAGATCTTCAAAAGCGTTTAAAATTTCATTTTTTAAATCTTCTGGAAAATCTCCATTTCTAATTAAATTTCTTATTTGTTCTCCTTTTTCTTGTAAATCTAAAATGTTTCTAATATCTAAATTTCTCAAAATTTCATTAATTTTCTCTTCTAAGTTGTTATATTGAATAAAGTAATCATAACCATCTACTGTAACCGCAAATCCATTAGGCACAGGTACTCCAACATCAAATAATTTATTATACATTTCTCCCAAATTAGCATTTTTACCTCCAACTAAAGGAGTATCCTTTGCTTCTATGCCTTTAAAAAATTTTATGTATCTCATTGGTCGGATATTTTTATTTATTTATTTTTAATCATTATTTATTATTTTCTATTTTATAGCAAAAATTTGCTCAAAATTATAACAGTTAAATTTTACAACATTATTATAAAAATTTAAAATTTTAAAAATATAAAATTAATAATAGATTAATAAGTTCCTTAAGAAAACAAACATCTCAATAAATATATCCCACTTTCTAAAGATAAATAAAAAATTAAATTATAAGAATTCTTTCCATTAAAAAACAAGCACATTTACTAGCAATAGATAATCTTATTTTATATATCAATCCTCTAAAAACAAAACAAGATTTTATTTATACTTATACAACTTTGTCTTTTTATTATAGTCTTAATTTCAAATTCAAATCTCTATTAAGATATACTACTTAAGATTTTATTCTTTAAGTTCATAATTTCAATAAACAAAAGTTCTAAATATACGTTGGTCAAATAACATCTTGCAAAATAATCAAAAATATGATAAAATATTTTTCAGCACAACAAAAGGAGGTAAAAAAAGAAATGACAATCTTTGAAGCGTACTATGTATTCTTCGGGGGGAGGATAAGAGAGACTTTATGTATCCTTCCACCATTTAAAAACTTCAAAGACAATGTCCTCATAGAATATTCACCTGAGGACTTTGTTCCTTTTGAAGGGTCCTACCTCATCCACAAAGATGAGGTGGAATCAATAATTGAAAATATTAGTGAGGGTATAACCCCTCACAAAGTCATTGTCTTTCCCCAAGGTTCTTGTTGGGAATTGGGGGCTATTTCGAAATTTTTAGAAAAGCTAAGTTTTTTTATTTGGTACCAGGTTGGGTACATAATAACAAAATTTACTTTTATACAGACGATGCTGTTTCAGTTTTAGATTTATTATTGTAATTCTATTTTTTTAAATATGGGAGACTTTAGTCTCCCTTTTTTTAAAAAAATAATTTTTATAACAAACCTTATTTATAAATTTATAAACTTAGATAGAGTTAAAACTTAAAATTATCTTTATTATTTTTCAAAAGCTCTATACCAATAAAAGCAATTTTACTTCCTCCAAATATAAATATCCCTGCAAAAATTGACAAAGCTAATAAATTAAAAATTTTTAAAATAATTTGAGGAGATATAATTTGATCTAATTTATCAGAAACTAATTTTTCTAATTGTTTCTGCACGTCCTGATTTTTATATTTATCATCAATATTAATTACAAGTCCACTATTTTTAATATCTGTTTCCTTAAAGATTAAAGGTATATCTTTTTTAAAAGTTAAAATTTGATAAGAATAAAATATAATCCATAAAATAATTAACAGCCCAATTGCCACTAATAACCAACCAAATACTATTTTAAATCTCATTAATTATATTTTATAATATTTTTTAAAAAAATGGAAAATAAAAATCACAAGTGTAAATATTTAGCTTTGATATGTTTAGATTGGAGACTTCATCCACAAAGCGAACTTTATTTTAAAACAAAATTTAAAAATTTTGACCTTTGCAGTTTAGCAGGTTCAGTAAAAAAATTTAAATAACAAAAAATTATCTTATTTTCTAATGAATCAAATAAAAATTTCTATCAATCTTCACAAAATTGAAAGGATAATTCTAACCATCCATAAGGACTGTGGAGCTTATGCTGGTTCTAAGGTTTTCAAAGATGAAGAGGAAGAGTATCTCCATCACTTAAAAGAATTAAAAAAAGCATCTTTAATCATAAAAAGAAAATTTCCAAAATTAAAAATTAAAAAAATTTTTATTAATTTGAAAGAGCAAAAAGGCAATTGGCAATGTTTCTTTAAGGAGATTAAATAATAATTATGATGTTTAATTTAAAATTTTTTATTTTAGTTATCATAATTTTATTTAACCCTTTTAATATTAAAGCAAATACTTTAAATCCAGAGAATGAAAAATACAAAATAAATTTATCTAAATCAGTTTTATATCAAGGAGATCCATTAATCATATCTATAGAATTACCTGGTGATATAAAATTAACAAATTTATTTTTAGGAGACAAAAAATTATATTTTTATGAAATTAAAAAAAATCATTGGTTATCTTTTTACGGAATATCAACTGATCACAAAATAGGAAAATCAGAAATTAAAGCAGAATTATCAAATCAACAAGAAATAAATAAAACAATTACTATAAAAAAAAGAATTTTCCCGATAACTAAAATTGAGACTAATAAAGAATTAGAAAAAAAGAATTTTACATTAGATAAAATAGAACAAAAAATCAAAGAAGACAACAAATTAATAGAAAAGATAATATCTGAAAAAAGTGATCAAATTTATTTTTCGCAAGAATTCAGCTATCCATTAAAAAAAATAAAAGTAGTTGGAGATTTCGGAAATATTAGAAAAAATCAAAATAGCCAATTTCAACATTTAGGAGTTGATTTAGAATCTAAAGTTAAAACTCCTGTTTACTCAATAAATGATGGTATTGTAAAGTTCGCTAAAGATTTAGAAACATACGGTAAAACAATAATTATTGACCATGGACTTGGAATTAAATCTATCTATCTTCATTTAGATAAAATTTTTGTAAAAGAAAATGAAATAGTAAAAAACAAGCAAATTATAGGGTTAAGCGGTAATACCGGATATTCTCTTGAACCTCATCTGCATTTATCAATTAAAATTTTTCAAGACTCAGTTGATCCATTAAATTTTATTAAAGAAAGCAACAATTTTTTTAAAAAAATAGGACTCTTTCAACTAAACAAAATTTTTGCAAAAGAATTTACGGCAACGATTTTCAAATCAATAAATTGGGGGTTTGAAGAAAAAAAAGACAAAAGATACATCGACACTATAATTATTCATTCTTCTTATAATCCATTAGATAACGAATCTTATAACCTTGAAAAAATTATCAATATTTACAAATATTATAATGTTGCTCCTCACTATATTATAGATAAAAATGGAGATATATATAAATTAGTTGATGAAAACAACATAGCCTATCACGCTGGAGAAAGCACAATGCCTGATGGAAGAAAGAAAGTCAACAATTTTTCAATAGGTATAGAAATTATTTATAAAAAAGATGAAAGTCCTAACGAAAATCAATATCAAGCTTTAGCCAATTTAATAAAAAATATAAAATCCAGATACGATATTAAATATATTTTAGGACACAATCAAATAGCACCCTTGAGGAAAGACGATCCTTGGAATTTTAACTGGGAAAAACTAAACAATCTTATTAATCAACAAAAATAAAAATTTAATTACATTATTTTTAGAAAAACACTTGACTTTATATTTTTTTTGTGCTATACTTCTCAAAAGTTTACTAAAAAAGGAGGCAAGAAAGTGAACGATGTTTTTGTAGTAAAAATAGACGAGGACGAAGAGTATTTCACCCTATACAAAGATAAGATAATCAGGGCAAGAAATATTAAATTACTTAAATACCTCGTGAAAATAGAAAAAGAGAGGGAAGAAAAAGAAAAAAGAGAAGAAAAAGAAGGATAAAACAAAAAAAGGGGATCTTTTTAAAAGATTCCCTTTTTTTTAAAACTTATGTTAAAATTTTTATTATTAAAACAATGGAAAGGTTCCAAAGCAAAAAAGAACAACTGAATGAAGAAGAAAAAAAAGAAAAACAATTAGATAAGGAAACAGAAGAAAAAGAAATATTGGTAGAATTTATATCAACTCCAATAAACTCAAATGAACAGCATTTGTTTGAAGGAAAATATAAAATTTATCCTGACCCAGAAAATCCTCAAAAAATAAAATGTGAACTAGTACATGGCAGTCTAAAAGATCTAGGAGAAGCTAGTAAAGAAGATATTAAAAATTTTGAAGAAAAATTTGAATCAGAAACACCAACCAACATATCTGAAGAAATTAAAAAAGAATCAGAAAAAACAAGTGAATCAAAAGAGTAAAAAATAATCAATTTTCTTTATAAACTACTACTTTGTTTTTACCAGTTTTTTTAGCTTCATACATAGCCTTATCAGCTTTCTCTATTAAATCTTTAATTTTGTTTTCTTTATTGTAAACAGCTACCCCTAGGCTTAATGTTACAGGTATTTTTTTACCCCTAAACATAAAAGGCGTTTTTTCTACTATTTTTCTTAAATCTTCAGCCACTATTTTAGCTGCTTCCAAATCTGCTCCTAATAAAGCAATTATAAATTCTTCTCCTCCTAAACGGCTTATTATATCATAAGTTCTTAATCTTTTTTTAAAGCAATTTGCAACTTTTTTTAAAACAAAATCCCCTCCCTCATGACCATAAGTATCATTTATTTTTTTAAAATTATCAATATCAGCAAAAATTATTGCCAAAGGAATATTATAACCAATTCTTCTTTCTCTTTCTTTTCTCCTAAAGATAATAGCTTGAAAAATTTTTTCGGTCTTATTAAAAAATCCCCTTCTGTTTAAAAGCTTTGTTAATTCATCATAATAAGCCAAATTTTCAAGTTCTTTAATTTTTTCTTCAAGTTCTTTAATTATTTTATTCATTATCAAATTTTAATTTAAAATGATTTAACAAATTAAATTTAATTAAAGTGATAAAATATTATAATATTATAATTAAAAATTTTAATTAAAAACAAAATGTGGATATTAGAAAATTTAATTAATATTTTAAAAAATATCCAACCCAAGGATATAGCAGATATTGCTATTTTAAGTTTTATAATCTATCTTTTTTTATACATTTTCTATAGATCAAAAATCTTACCCATTTTAATAAGTTTTTTAATATTTCTATTTATTTACTTAATTTCTTTAACCTTCAACTTAAATACAACAAAGATATTTTTTCAATTTTTCTCTAATATTCTTTTAATAATAATTATTGTTATTTTTCAGAAGGAATTGCGAAATCTTTTTGAAAAATTAGGTCTATCTATCCAAAGAAAAAATTTTTATAAAATTAAAATTAAAAATCAGGTTGATAATTTAATAAAAACATTAAAATATTTTTCTGAAAACAAAATAGGAAGTTTGATAGTTTTAGAAGGAGAAAAACCTCTTGATTATTTTATAACTCAAGGCACTTTATTAAATTCAGATATAAATAAAGAAATTCTAATTAGCATTTTCAATAAAAATTCTCCTCTTCATGATGGAGCCGTGATTATCGATAAAAATAAAATTAAAAAAGCGGGAGTACATTTACCTTTAGCAGAAAATTACAATTTCGAAATTAAAAAAGGAACACGCCATAGAGCAGGAGTTGGTATTACAGAAGTATCAGATGCAATTTCTTTAATTGTTTCTGAGGAAACAGGTTCTATATCTGTAAGCAAAAACGGCAAATTAGATTATCAAGTAAATGAAAATAAATTGAAGGAAATATTAAATGAATATTATAGAATAGAAAACGGATTTAAAAAAGATTTAATTAATTATAAAGATATAATAAAATATTTGTTTTTATTTTTATTATCTATTTCAATATCTTTTATATTTTGGACATCTGTAAATTATAATAAAGCAAAAATTCAAAAAATACTCGAGGTACCTGTTGAATTCAAAAATTTAAAAGATGATTTAGTTTTAAAAGAAATTAATCTTTCAAAGATAAAAATAATTATATCGGGATATGAATCAGACTTAAAATTTTTAAAAGAAGAAAATATTAAATTTATTATTGATTTAAATGAATTTGATATAGGAAAACATAGTTTGGGTTTATCATCAGATCAAATAATCAATCTTCCAAAATCAATTGAAATAATCAATTTTGATCCTAAAATTTTAAGATTTAAAATAACTAAGAAAGAAATATCGACAACTACTGAAAATCAAAATAATAGACAGTAGAGAAAATTTAAAAATAAAAATTAGTTTTTAAAAATTTTTAAAAAATTAAAATTAATATTTTTCTCAAGTTCTTGCAAATTTATTCCTTTAATTTCACAAACTTTCAAATAAATAACATTTATAAACTGCGGTTCGTTTCTTCTGCCTCTAAAGGGTTCAGGAGCAAGATAAGGAGAATCGGTTTCAATTAAAATCTTATCAAAAGGGATTTCCTTAACAACTTCAATTAATTGTTTATTTTTGTTTTTAAAAGTAATTATACCTGATATAGAAAAATAACCACCAAGACTTAAAAACTTTTCTATTTGAGAATAATCTCCGGTAAAAGAATGCCAAACAGCTAAAACTTTAAAATTCTTAATTATGCTGTATACGTCATCAAAAGAATCTCTTATGTGAATAAAAACCGGAAGGTTATAATCTTCTGCTAATTCTAGCTGCTTTTCAAAGAAAGCAATTTGTTTATCTTTAAAAATTCTATTTTCATCATAATAATAGTCTAAGCCTATCTCTCCTATGCCCCTAAAATTATTAGTTTCAATTAAATATCTTAATTTATCCAAAGAATAACTTAAATCGAGGTTCTTTACTTCATGAGGATGTATCCCAATTAAAGGTATTATAAAGTTATACTTACTAGCAAGTTCAATTACTTTTAAAGACGAATTAATATTAACAGAAGGACAAACTAAATATTTTACATTATTTTCTAAGGCTCTATTTATAACATCTTCTAAATCTTGTTCAAAATCTTTTGAATCTAAATGGCAATGAAAATCAATCATTAACTAGATTATTCAGTTTTTTCTCTTATCTTCCTTAACAATATTGCAAGAAGATTTTTTACATTTTTTTGAGCTTCATCCTCATCCTTGCTTAAAACAAATCTCTCCCAAGCTTCAGTTATTTGACTATCGTTTATTTCTCTTAAATCATTTTCAAGTTCTAACCTTTCTTCTGCTGAAACTTCTTTATCTGTTTTAATAACTTTATCTATAAATTTTTCAGTAAAAAGCAAAATTTTTTGATTAACTTGAAATTTGCTATTTTGTAAAGCTCTTATTCTTTCTCTTAAAGAAAAATTGTTTATTAAAGTGAAAATAAATAAAATAAATAGAATAAGTATTAAAAGATATGATATTTTTTGATTATAAAACTTTGAAAAAAAATTATTTTTTATCATCTTTTAAAATTTATAAATTTTGACCTATTAAAAGATTAGATTTTTTAGCAGTTTTTCTTTTATTTAAAAAGAAATATATGCCTCCTATAGTTAAAATAATTATTATTAAAACAAGAAACAATCTATTGAATAAACCTATACCACTAATTAAAGCTACAAACGGATTTGTTTGACTTTTTGATTCTTTGGCGAATAATTTTTTTATCTCTTGGTAAAATTCGGGATTAGAAAAATCTTTTAAGTTTCCTTCTGTTTTAGTATAAGTTAAAAGTTTAAAATTTCCTCTAAAAACCAAAGGGATTTCTTCTTTTTTCTCTTTAGATGTTTCTATTAATGGTTTTTTTATACCCATAGCAATTGCAATTTTTTGAGGCATAGAAGAAATAACTTTCTTCGCTGTTTTTTTGGTTTTTTCAGTTATTGATGAAAAAGTAGAGGTGGCTTTATCTTTTTCTTTAATTTCTTTAATATAAATTATCTTATCAAAAACAACAGGAGAAGCTCCTATAGAAGAAGTAATAGGATAACCATAAGAACTTAAAGAAAAGAACTTTGCATAAACAGTATAAACTCCAGAACTACATTCTTTTAAACCTCTACATAAATCCCATTCTTTTTCTCTTTTATATGGCTCTTTTTGAGCATCAGAGAAATCAGGAAGATTTGAAATAGCCATCTCGTAAGTATTAAAATCTCCGCCATTTAAAGTCAATTTAACCTTTAAACTATGAGTTATTATCTCATCATTATTTATCAAAATAGAAAAACCACCTTTTGGAGGAAGAGGGCCTCCTATACCACCCGCAGAGATGCCACCGCTTATTATAGAACCACCACCGCCACCTGAGGAAGATGATCCTCCTTGGAAAATATTTTTTGGCTTCCAAGTTGTTCTTACATCACAATTTGAACAATCAAAATTAATATTTTTTAAAACAGTATTTTTTGCCAAACCCACAAATTTTCCGTTACTATCTATTTTAACCTGACCAAAATCTACCCAACCAATATTTTCTCCCCATGCATATCCAGATAAATTACCCTTTCCATCATTTTTAACACCTCCATTTGAAGGAGATAAATTTATCCATCCGAAATTTTCAACCCAAATATAGCCAGATAAAGAATCATCATTAACCACAACATTGCAATTTCTGCATCCAAAATTAACCCATCCTCCGTTATCAGACCAGGCATATTTATATCTTAAATCAATATTAGTTTCAGCTTCTGCACTTACAGTAAATAGAATTATCGATAATAAAAAACCATATATTATTTTTCTTATTTGAAGATACTTCATCTTTTAAGCTTATTTTAAAATTATCTTTTTTTATTTTCTGTTTTTTCTGTTTGTTTAGCTGATATTGAATTTTGATTTTTAACACAACTATAATTAATTATTTGAATTTGTTTATTTAAATATTTCACAGGAATAACAGAACAATCTTTAGCCTGATCCATCAAATCCTTTACAGCAGCTACATAACCATCTCTATAACCACCAGCATAAAATCTCATTCTTGTTTTATTGAATTCACTAAAAGAAATATAAAACACTGAAAAAATTAACCAAACTGAAAAAACAAACAATAATATTTTTTTGAAAATCCTCGTTTTATTCATTTTTTTAACCAAAGTTTCTTTTATTACTGTTTCTTCCATTTTTAAAATTTATATAAAATATTAATGTCGAACCAAATTATTTATAAAGAATTATTGGTTGTTTAAAATTTTATTTTCATCAGAATTGCCTCTATTGTTATTTTCAATATTATTACTCTCTGAATTAGAATTGTTCTTTTCTAACAAACCTTCTTTGGTAGAACTCGAATTTGAATTATTTTCTCTTAAATTATCTAAATTAGAGCTAGAATTATCACTTTCTAATTTATTATTATTTTCTGAACTTTCTTTACTTAAACTTGAATAATTAATATTTGCCCCACTTCTTAATAAAATATCATTTACCTTAACGCATCTTCCATCTAAAGAGCAAATTTCAT
>Ga0068706_1000346_pt1 | contig 23382 bp, 22 predicted proteins | sample YNPMSBMetaG_FD_65632 | JGI IMG/M metagenome (GOLD analysis project Ga0068706, IMG submission 65632) | Anoxygenic and chlorotrophic microbial mat microbial communities from Yellowstone National Park, USA - YNP MS-B MetaG | ecosystem: Environmental > Aquatic > Thermal springs > Hot (42-90C) >...
CTATATCAGGATATAAAGGAATAAGTTCGGAAAAGATTTCATAAACGTCATGGGGGTCAGCGGAACCAATGGTATCTGATAAAGCTATAATTTGGATACCAATATTTGCCAATTCTTGAACCCATTTTTTGATGATATCTAAATTCCACTCTTCACCATAAGGATTACCAAAAGCCATAGACAAGTATACAACCAATTTTTGCTGTGCGCCTTCGACAATTTTTTGTATTTCAATTAATTGAGCAAAAGATTCTTGAATAGTTTTATTAGTATTTCGTAATTGAAATTGCTCAGAAATTGAAAAAGGAAAACCTTGATAAGTAATTTTGTCAGCAAATTGAGCGGCTTGTTCTGCTCCTTTTGTATTAGCGATTATTGCTAATAACTTAGTAGAAGTTTGAGACAGATCCAAATTACGGAGGACTTCTGCTGAGTCTTTTAATTGAGGAATGGCTTTCGGAGATACAAAACTAACACAGTCCAAAGTATCAAAATTGGCTTGAAGTAAGGTTTGGAGGTATTGAATTTTGAGTTCAGTAGGTATCCATTCTTTGATGCCTTGCATAGCATCACGCGGGCACTCAATAATTTTAGATTTCATCACGATGGTGTACGAAGGGTCTACGATTAAAAATAATTTCTTGAATAGCAGGACCGATGAATCTCATAATTTTAGAAGCAGTAACCCCTTCATTACCATAAAGATGAGCGACAATATCCCCTGCTTTTGCATGAAAAGCTACTGCCATAATAGCTGCTTGTTTTAAAGAGTATTTTTGAGCAACTAAACCAGCAATTACGCCGGTTAAAACATCACCTGAGCCAGCCGTAGCCATGCCAGCGTTTCCAGTTTCGTTGATGTAAACTTTACCCTCCGGCGTAGCAACCAAAGTTCCTGCTCCTTTTAGCACAACAATTATATTTTTTTCTTTGGCTAATTGCATAGAGTATTCAAGCCTTTTATTCTGAATATCAGAGACTTTTAATAAACGAGACATTTCGCCGGGGTGAGGTGTAATGATAGTATTTGGAGGAACATGTTTCCATAACTCGGGATGATCAGAAAGAATGTTGATTGCATCGGCATCTAAAATCAGAGGAATTCCACTTTCTTGAATGAAAGGCAACACTTTTGATAAAAAAGCATAAGTTTCAGCATTATTTCCTAAACCTGGACCGATAGCTACAACAGACTTTCCGTTCAAATATGAAGAAAAAACATCAGAGGAGGGTTCGTTCAAATAAGAAACGTTTCCCGTACCGTAGGAGATAGACATTCCTTCTAAATTACGCCGATGGAAAGCGCAGGCAGCTGCAGAGGGAATGAAAGCAGTACTTAAACCAGCGCCAGATTCAATAGCAGCTCTACATGCTAATGCAATAGCTCCAGCTTTTCCTTTACTTCCTCCCGCTAAATACACATGACCGTAATCTCCTTTGTGAGTGTCTTTTTGTCTTGATCTATACCAGCTTTGTAGTAATGGTTTTGTAATTAAAAAATGTGAGATATCTAATTTTTCAATGATATGTTGGTAAATACCGATATCCACTACAACAACCTCTCCGCAAAAATTAGAAGATGGGGTTACATAATGGCAAACCTTTGGTAATTGTATAGCAATACTAAGTTCACACTTTAAAGGAGTAAAAGAAACAAAACCTGTATCAGGATTTAATCCCGTAGGTAAATCTATGGCAATCACGGAATTAGGAATAGAACGAAATTGATTGATGATTGTAGAAATAGGCTCTTTGATTTCTCTGGTGCCTGTTCCTAATAGGGCATCAATGATGATAGTATCACTAACATGTTGATATAAATTTGAAGCAAACTCTTTGTCATATATGTAATAAGGAATACCTGATTTTTTTATGATTTGAAATTGAATGGCTGCATCGCCTTTATAAATTGCGGGGTCTAATGCAAATAAAATCTTGACAATTCTGCCTGCTCTATGTAAAAAGCGTGCAGTTACCATACCATCTCCCCCGTTATTACCAGGACCACACAAAACTAAAAATTTATGGGTATCAGGATAGTAATTCAAAATGATTTCTGAACAAGATCGCCCGGCTGCTTCCATCAATAACAATGACGGAAAAGCATACTCTTCAGTCATTATTCTATCTGCTTCTTTAATTTGTTGGGATAATGCAATATACATGGTAAGTATAATTTGAGTTAGATTGCAAAAATTTTATTCTATCCTGATTATTAGATAGAAATGGTTTCTCCGATGTTCATTAATATCAACTCTTTACCACTGGAACTGAATACTTTTTTAGCTTCCTCATGATTGATTTTAATAAAACCGAAAGTATCATAATGTAATCCAATTACTTTATTAACGAGTACAAAATCAGCCGCTTTGGAGGCGTCATGTACATCCATCGTAAAGTTAGAACCGATGGGGAATAAAGCAAAATTAAGGGTAGTTCTTTGAGGGATAAGTTGCATGTCCATAGTTAGAGCGGTATCGCCAGAGTAATAAAAATTTCCTTCATCCGTTTCAATGACAAAGCCTACTGGGTTTCCTGCGTAAGTACCATCAGGAAAAGAACTAGAATGAACAGCATTTGTTAATTGAACTGTACCAAAATCAAATGTTTTTCTTCCGCCCGTATTCATAGGATGCAAGTGAGTTAGACCTTTCTGCGACGCCCACACATACAATTCCCAAACACCTATGACCATCGCATTACTTCTTTGTGCTATTTCTACCAAGTCTGCAAGATGGTCTTCATGACCATGCGAAACGAAAATGTAATCAGGAAGAATTTCTTCTACTTGAATTTTTTCTGCCAAAGGATTCGGTCTGATGAATGGGTCAAACAATAATTTTTTTCCTTTGACTTCCACCATGAAACAGGAATGACCAAAATATGTAACTTTCATTTTTGAATGAGTTTATTACACAAAATTCAGAATTTTTTTAATATTATCTGCGTTCTTCAAAAAAAAATAATAATAAAAATTTGATTATACGAAATGGATAAGTACCCAATTAAAAGGTATTACAAAAAAGAAACCATCAAAACGATCTAAAAAACCACCATGACCTGGTAACAAATTGCTTGAATCCTTTATATTTCTGCTTCTCTTAAACATGGATTCGACTAAGTCACCAATTAAACCTATGGGCACCGTCACCAGTCCGATAATATACCATGAAAAATCTTGATTCCAATAAGTATCTAAGAAATAAGCTAAAATAAGGTTACCGACAATACCACCGATAAAACCTTCCCAAGTTTTATTTGGGGATACTTTTTCAGAAATTATATGTTTTCCCATGAATTTGCCCACAAAATAAGCAGATGTGTCTGCCATCCAACATAAAAACAGCATTCCGAGAGGTATCCGAAAGTCATATCCGTTATTATTTTGAGACAGTAATAACCAAAAAAACCCTGAGGGCGTGAGCCAAATCAAACCGAACCACAACTTCATAGCGTTATCATATCCATGACCATTATGAAAAATCAACTGGTAAGTAAGCAATGAAGGAACTCCTAAAACTAAAATAGATAATAATATTTTTTTAGATTCAACCGATTGTTGTACTTCGGGCAAAGTTAAGGCTAATGCAGAAATAGCAGAACAAAATACTAAAAAAGTAGAGAATTCAAAGAGTTTGGCTTCTACTAATAAAATATATTCCGCAAGACTTAATAAAATAATCGTAATTGTGACAAAAAATAAACCATAAAATGAATAAACTATTAAAAAAGTTACTGCTGAGCCCGCTACTAATGCAGTTAAGATACGATAATAAAGATTTTTTTTATCCAAATTTTTCATTTTTATTACTTTGGTAAAAGAAATAGATTAAAATCGTAGATAAAAAAACTGAAATGAGTACAATTGAGTAATGAAATTGATAGTTTATTTGGATAACTTCTTTTGAAATATAATCATTTAAAGCTAACCATGTCACAAAAGTAGTAAAAATGTTATTTACAAAATGAGCAAAAATGGATGTAAAAATATTTTTACTGAAATGAAAAAAGAAAGCTAATACTGCTCCCATAACAATTCGGACTAAAAATCCGTAAATTTGAAAATGTAAAATACTAAAAATCAATGAACTAAAAAAAATTGCTAGCCATACATTCATAAATCTTTTAAAATTTTGGAACAAAAAACCTCTAAAAAAAATTTCTTCACAAATTGCAGGTATAACCGCAAACAAAATAATATTTAACCCTAAATTTGATTTCATGATTTGATTGAGCAAGTTTTGGGTTTGTCTTTCTATATCTTTAAGTCGGGTTAGCTGTTCTGAACCTAAAAATGATAAATTATTATCATATAACATAAAAATTTGATAAAAAGGAATAGCCACCAACATGATAATTCCTGCAAGTAAAATGTTTTTTGATATGAATTTAGGACGAAAATAAAGCTCATTTTTCCAGTTACTTGCGGATTGAGCTAATAACCATCCTGTTAATCCAAATCCAAAAATTTGAATAATAGTTATTCTAAATAAAAAAAAATTTAAATAGGCTGCGGGGATATTATTACTTCTTAAAACTTTTAAGTAGTATTCGTAATTAATTCCTAAAAAAATTTCATTCAACTTTGATAAAACTACCTCAATCGAAGCAATAAAAGTTATAGTTAAAGATAAGCCGAATACAATAATAACAAAAGGATGAAATTTTGTTTTTCCAAAGAATGACTCTTCGGGATAGTAGTTTTTCATAGTTAGTTCAATAAAAAGAAAAATCCATCGTCTTTGACGTATCCACTTCTCAATTTATCTTTGCTGGATTCTTGTAATCCTTTTAAATTTCTTAGCACAAATCTAAGGTCATCAAAAAATTGGAAGCTACCAAGGTTTAAATCAAATTGATTTTTTTCTTCGTTCCATATTTCTACAATATAAGCGACCATAGGCAAAAAGTCTATGCATTTTTGAGTTTTGCGGTCAAAAGTGAATAAATGAAAAGCTGTTACACCTGTTCTGAATTGGCTACCTGCTTGGCGAGTAACCAACAAACCGACACTAAAATTTTTATGTTTGTATATCAATTTATATGCCCCGCAAGCAACCTGAATTCTATCTCCAAGAGTTCTCTCTAATTGTGGAAAATAACTTAAAACGGTATCTATATCTAAGGGATGATACCAACTTTCATGCTTAAGTTCTTGATATTCATCTAGTCTATAGTTTTTAATACTATGAAGAAAATCAGAATTTAAATAAAAGGGCGTAGTTCCTTGTGGAAAATTATTTAAAAAAGAATTAGGAACTAAAGTCAAATTTTCGGTCTGGTCTTCATTTTTTTCTTTAATGTAACCTTCGTCATTGATTTTATATTGATAAGTATTTAGAATAGTCCGTATCGCTCCTTTTTCAAAAATTTTTAATGATTTTTCAAAAAATATATCACCATTTTGTTGAATTATCAATTTTGCATCTCCGATTGAACTTTTTGCAAATCTAAAATACTCTTTACTAATTATTTTTCCATCTTTTCTTAATGAAAGCACCATCCATCCAGGCATATCGTGAACGGTAGCAGAATTCCCTAAGATCAGTACAGCAAAATTGTCTTTTTCTAAAATTTTAAACTTAGGATAATATTGAGTACTAGTTTTGTAAGCTAAACTATCAACGAATAATTTTACGTATTTTTCTTCAAGAGGCTTATTTTTAGACCATTCAAAATTTTTTTGAGTGGACTTCCATTGAAGAGATAATGGAAGTTTAGCATTTTCAAATAAAGCTAAAAAACCTTGATAATCAGGATGTTCTTGTAAAGATTCAGTTGTATTTTTTTTGCAACTTGATAAACAGAATGAAATGAAAACTAACGTAGGCAATATGAACCTTTTCATTTTGAAATGAAAACGCAAATTTCGTATATTTTTATTCATCTTACAACTAAATTTTACAAATTAAGTTATTTGGGATTTATGAATTTTTAAGAAAATAAATTCATCTTACTAAAAAAAATTTTTAACTTTGCGACTAAAATAGGCATAATGTTGCTAAAAGGAAAAGTAGGAATTATTACAGGGGCTTTGGATGAGTCTTCAATTGCGTGGAAAACAGCGATAAAAGCGCAAGAAGAAGGTGCAAAAATCATCTTGACCAATGCTCCTGTTGCTATCAGAATGGGTAAAATTAAGGAACTTGCCCAACAAATCAATGCCCCGTTAGTTCCCGCGGATGCTACTTCTTTGGAAGATATTACAAAACTTTATGAAGTAGCAAAAGAAAATTTTGGTCAGATTGATTTCTTGCTACACTCTATCGGAATGTCATTAAATGTAAGAAAAAATAGACCTTATACGGATTTAAATTACGAGTTTTTGAATAAAACTTATGATATTTCTGCGATATCATTTCACAAAATGATGCAAGTTGGGCTCAAAATGGATATTTTCAGAGAATGGGGGTCAATTGTAGCTTTAAGTTATATAGCGGCACAAAGAACTTTCGGTAAGTACAACGATATGGCAGAGTCAAAAGCTCTTTTAGAGTCGTTTGCACGAAGTTTTGGTTATCATTTAGGAAAACTAAAAAAAGTAAGGGTAAACACGATATCCCAATCCCCTACCCCAACTACTGCTGGCAGTGGCATAGAAGGTTTTGAAAAAATGCTCCATTACGCTGAAAAAATGTCTCCTTTAGGAAATGCAACCGCTGATGATTGTGCCAATTTTATTGTTGTATTATTTTCAGATTATACCAGAAAAATCACCATGCAGAATATTTACCATGATGGAGGTTTTTCTTCAGTGGGAGTTAGCGAGGAAATATTAGAGAATTTTTAAAAACTTATGAAAAAAATATTCTTTGGTATACTTGTTTTTTTGATTGGTCATAGTTGCCAACGCACTCCTAAAGTAAATTTAGAGGAAGATAATACGACACAAAATGAAAATTTGCCTATTATAGAAGCCCATACAGAAAATTCAAATCAGAATACTGTAAAAACGGATGACGCACCGGTTGATACTACAAAAAAAACTTTAACTGAGAACCAAGACAAAAATAAAAAAAAAGAGAAAGAAAATAAAAATGAAAAAAAATCAAATCCAGAACCCAAAGAACCTGATTTTCCCGATTTACCTGAAACGGATGTTTATAACCCTAAAGAGGACCCGGCTCCAAATGAATTTGTATTAGTAGATAAGGAACCTAAGCCTAAAAACTTAGAAGAAGTTATTGCTGAAATTAAAGCAGATGCAAAGCTTTACGGGGTGAAGGGAAGAGCAGTAGTGGGCGTTTTAGTAAGTACACATGGTAATTACCTAAAACATTATTTCTTTGGAGTTACAAATAAAAAATTGGAATTTATCGTTGCTGATAACATAACTAAATTAAAATTCAGACCTGCAACACTGAACGGCGAGCCTGTTAAAGTTTGGTATAAAACGACAATAGTAATTGATTAACATGAATATACTTTTAGTTGCGGCAACGCAAATAGAATTAGCGGATATTTTAGAAAAATTTGGAAAAGAATCATTTATTTTTTCTGGTCATAGAATCGTTCCTTTAATAACAGGAATAGGAATGGTAAATCTTGCTTATAGAGTAGGAAAATTTTTTACTAAAAATAAATTTGATTTAGCAATCAATTTTGGTGTAGCAGGTTCGTTTGACCCTAGCCTAAAATTAGGAGAAGTTGTTGAGGTGGTGGAGGAATGTTATGCGGATTTAGGAATTCTCTCTGAGTCTGGCTTTGAGGGCATGCGTTCTATGGGATTTGTGAATTTTTATGCAAATGACAGAGCCTATTATAATACTATTAGGAATCCCAATCCTTCAAGTTCTTCTTTGAGAAAGGTATCTGGTCTCACTTTGAACCAAGTAAGTGGTACTCAAGAGAGCATTATTGAATTAGGAAAAAGATGGAATAATAAACAAATTGAAACCATGGAAAGTGCCGCATTTTTTCAAGTTTGCTTAGAAGAAAATGTACCATTTTATGCTTTCAGAGCCATCTCAAATTATGTAGAACCACGAAATAAACATAAATGGATGCTTCAGGAAGCCATAGAAAATGGTGAAAGATTTTTGCTTGATTTCATTGAAGAACTTTAAATATTACTTCTTTTATTTATTCTCTTTATCCAGTTGAAAATATTTTTTTTCCAATTTTTTTTAGTTTCCTTTTGAGTATCATCAATAATCATATCTTTCATTCCATAAGTATTAAGTCTGATTTCTTCACTATTTTTAATAAGAAAAGTATCATTTTTGGGGATATGATGAACAATTCCAATTCCAGGAATTAGTAAATCTCTTGAAACGTAATCAAAGTATCTGAACATGTGCCTACTAATATCTTCCAACACTTGTTTACCTTCTTTCAAACTAATTTGTAATCTTTCGGCTAAAAATTGAGCGGTTTCTTGTTTGTATTCCTCTTTGTAATCATAAATAAATTCTTCTTTGGGAGCAATAATTTCATTTCCAACTTTTGTTGCAGGATGTACAACCCTTATAAAAGTTCCTATTTCTGGTATTGAGAATACGTCTAATTCCTTGAACATCATAACTAAATAGGAAAAATAAGGCTCTTCCATATTCCCTTTGATATTAAAAAAGAACTCTGACGCCTGCGTATCCATGTATAGGTAATTCTTGATAATCTCTCAAAAAATAGTACTTCTGATTCAGTAAATTGTTCGCTCCCATATATATATCTAAAAATTTTTGTGCGTGAAAACAAATCTTTACATTTCCCAAAAATACTGCTTTTTGCTTAATGACTTGATTATTCAAAAGGTAACCTAATGCAAAGTCACTGATGTAAGAAATTTTTGAAAATAATTCTATTTTTTTGTTTATTTTAGTTATTGCTTCAAAATTTATTCTTAACTGTGGTTGATGAAAATTATATTCGTAGTTTTGAAGCTTCCATTTTTGATAATTAACATTGCAAACAAGTTTTATATTTTCTTGCTTATTCCATTCACCACTAAAATCCACACCATAAATAACCGCTCCCGCATCATATATAGCCGTTAAATATCCTTGTTGAACCCACCGATTTTGGATTATTCCGTCCCAGCCATTTCCGTAAATAATCCTATAATTATTAACTTTTTGGTAGTATCCTAAACCTTGTAAAAATATTTTTTTATAATTTAACTTTGCACCTGCCTGAATTTTCCAAGGCGTTATGGAGGATTGCCTGTAAAAATTACCTTCAATATAAGGATATTGTCTTTTGGTCTCATAGAATGAATTCAAACTACTCTCCCCTTTAATTTCTGTAAAAACTGATAAAAGTTTTGGATATAATTGATAGTTAGCTTCCATGGTAGGCACAAAATAACTCAAGCTATCCGCTTGTGAATACAAAATCCCCATTTTAAGTTTCAATTTTTTAATTTTCACTTCACCATAAGGCTGAACCGCAAACAAAAACCTTGAATCTTTAGTATTTTTGCTATCTAAACTAACTTGATGAAATTTACCTTCTATTCCGATGGTATATCTTACAAAAGCATACGTAAATTTAGGTTCTGTGATAAAATGTAATTCTTGATTTTTCCAGCCATCTTGATAAAAAACAACTGAAAAAGGCGTTTGGCAATACAATCCATTTTGTTGATTTCCATAAGTAAAACGATTGTTCCATCCTATGACCGAATAGTGCGATTGAATAGTGTCAGGGGCTGGCTGTATTTCACGATAAGTACTATCTCCAAAGTAATTAAAACCCATTCTTTCCAAATTTAAAATGGATTGAAAAGATATGATATCCTTATGCCATCCTAAGTGCGTGTTAAGATTAACAAAATTTCTTTTTGCATTAGGTACATAATTTTTATATAAACCTTGATAATTTCCTGTTATGCCCCAATCTAAACTGGTTGTTCGTCCCTGATTTACATTGACAAGGACATTCGGCTGAAGCAAGGAAGAAAAACTGATATCAACTAAACCTTGATAAAGCCTTTCCATAGTAGGTTTTTGTAATCCTTCAACTTTTAAATGGGGTTGTATAATTTTGGGGGCATGAATAAAACTATCTGAATGATATACAAAAGGTAAACTTGTAGGTATATTTAAGTTAATTTTAGGTAAATCAATTGAAAATTTTTGGCTTTCAGGTAACCATTCATTCCTTTCTAATTCTAAAACTAACGTATCTTGACCTTTCATCGGGTCATTTTGTGCGATTAAGTTTAAAACAAAACATTCCAACAAAACAAAACTAAGAATAAATTTTCTCATATGCCCATTTTAAAACCATTTGAACTTGTTCATCAATTGTTAAATTAGAAGTATCCAAAATAATTGCATCATCAGCCTTACGTAGAGGACTTTCTTTACGATGAGTATCCTGAAAATCTCTTTCTATTAAATTTTTTTTAATTTCTTCGTAAGACATTTGAATATTCATACTTTGAAGTTCTGAATACCTTCTTTGTACTCGGGCTTCCATGGAAGCTTGCATAAAAATTTTAAGCTCGGCACTCGGAAAGACCACCGTACCAATATCTCTTCCATCCATGACGATGCCTTTTTCTTTTCCCATTTCTTGTTGTTGATGTATCAAATGTTTTCTAACATTTTTTAAAGCACTAACTTGGCTCACGTTCTCGTTTACCTCTTTTGTTCTAATCCATTGATATACAGGAATTTCATTTAAAAAGATTTGTGGTTCTCCATTGATTTTTTGAAATCGCAAATGCAATTTTTTCATCAATTTCTCATCCGGTTCTTCTATAGGTATACCATATTTCAAAAAATAGTACGTCACTGCACGATACATTGCTCCTGTATCAATAAAAATGTAATCCAATTCTTTTGCAACCCTTCGGGCAGTTGTACTTTTGCCACATGCCGCATACCCATCAATTGCTATGATGATTTTTTTCAAGCCAGTAATTTTACGCAAAAATATTATTCCTTTTTTTTATTTCTAACAAAAATTTTCCTTCGGATTTATTTCATAACAATTTTATTGTGAATAATTTCTTTTGGGTATTTATAAAATTTATTTGGGGGTGCCACGCTTATCTCGCTCCTTTACGCTTCGCTTCGGGCAGCTCTTTCGGCACGGTTGAACTATAAGCTTCAAGTCGCTCCTTGTAGGCTATCCGCTTCTATCACTCAGGCTTTTATTTTATCAAAGTAAATAAAAGTGTAATTTATGCTCCTTTTACATTTTGTTAAAAAATTATAAAAAAATTTCTATTGAATGAAAATTACATACTTTTGCAAATGATTTGTATTATTGCATTTTATACTGTCTCACATGTTGGCATTTTATAAGTTGTATTTTCACTTAACCATCTTTTATTGTTTATTAAAATAAAGTATGGAAATATTAAAATTAGCTATTCAAAAAAGTGGCAGGCTGAGCGAGAAATCCTTAGAATTATTAAAAGAATGTGGAATTAAATTACACAATGAAGATCGTAAATTACGTTCATTATCAATCAATTTTCCATTAGAAATTTTGTATTTAAGGGATGATGATATTCCGCAGTATGTGGAACAGGGAGTTGCGGATATTGGAATGGTGGGTCTAAATGAAGTCATTGAACAACAAAAAAATGTTAATATTTTAAAAAATTTAGGTTTCGCGCAATGTAGACTGTCATTAGCTATACCCAAAGATGAACTTTACACCGGCATTCATTATTTTGAAAATAAAAAAATCGCAACTAGTTATCCGAATATTTTACAAAAATTTTTTAATGAAAATCATATAAACGTAGAAATAGAAACCATAGGTGGTAGTGTGGAATTAGCTCCGAGTATAGGCTTATCTCAAGCTATTTTTGACATAGTAAGTACAGGTAGTACATTGATTATGAACGGCTTAAAAGAAGTTCATTGTGTTCTGAAAAGTGAAGCGGTGTTAATTGGAAAAAATCATTTAACAAATGAAAAACTCTACATTTTAAATAAACTTTTATTCCGAATAGATGCCGTTAGAAATGCTTCTGAAAATAAATACATTTTGTTAAATGCTCCTGATGAAGCTCTTCCTGAAATTATCAAAATTTTACCGGGCATGAAAAGCCCTACTATACTACCACTTGCACAAAAAGGTTGGAGTAGCTTACACTCTGTTGTGAAAGAAGAGGAATTTTGGAATATCATAGACCAATTGAAAAAATTAGGTGCTCAAGGTATATTAGTTTGTTCTATTGAAAAAATGATTATTTAAGTTAAATATGGTAAAAATATATAAAAATCCACCCAAAGAAGAATGGTTAAAATTAATACAAAGACCGCAAAAAGATACAGAAAGCCTGCAAAATTTAGTTAAAGAAATTTTTCATCAAGTTAAAAACCACGGAGATGAAGCCCTTCTAAAATATACTCAACAATTTGATAAAATAGAGCTCAAAACGTTAGAAATATCTCTTTCTGAAATTTGTGAATCCAAAAAATTAATAACTAAAGATTTACAAAATGCTATTTTTCAGGCTTATAACAATATTAAAAAATTTCATGAAATACAGAAAGAAAGAAAAAATATCATAGAAACAGTAGATGGGGTGCGGTGTTGGCGTGAAAGTCGCCCTATTGATCGCATTGGTATTTACGTTCCAGGCGGTAGTGCTCCTTTATTTTCTACGGTGCTGATGTTAGCTGTACCTGCACAAATTGCTGGTTGTAAGGAAGTTATATTGTGTACGCCACCTAATTCTGAAGGAAACGTTCATCCGGCCATCTTATTTTCTGCTAGTTTAAGCGGTGTTCATCGTATTTTTAAAATTGGTGGAATTCAAGCAATAGCAGCAATGCACTATGGTACACCATGCATTCCTAAAGTTTATAAAATATTCGGTCCTGGTAATCAATATGTTACAGCAGCAAAGGAATATGCTCAATTTTTAGGTACTGCCATTGATATGCCTGCCGGACCTAGCGAAGTGCTTATTATAGCAGACAATAAGTCTAATCCAGATTTTATTGCCGCTGATTTGTTATCACAAGCCGAGCATGGTCCAGATAGTCAAGTAGTATTATTAGCAAATAGTAACCAAATTCTAGAAAAAACCATCCAATCACTTGAAAATCAAATAGAAAACCTACCTCGAAAAGAAATTGCTTTACAATCTTTACAAAATAGCTTTTTTATTGAATTTAATGACATGGAAACATGTTTTGAGTTTTCTAATGAATATGCCCCCGAGCATTTAATCCTTAATTTTAATACTGCTAATAAATGGTTAAATTATGTTAATAACGCAGGATCTGTTTTTGTCGGAAAGTACAGTTGCGAAAGCTTCGGAGACTATGCCAGCGGAACCAATCATACCTTACCTACTTACGGCTATGCAAAAGCTTACAGCGGGGTTTCTTTGGATAGTTTTGTCAAAAAAATTACATTTCAACGAATCTCCCCAAAAGGTCTTTATGAATTGGGTCCAGTGGTTGAAATCATGGCTGAAAATGAAGAACTTTTTGCTCATAAAAACGCTGTAACCATTCGTTTAAATTCATTAAAATCATGAATATCAAGGATTTTATCAAACCGAACGTTCTTCAATTAAAGCCCTACAACAGTGCCCGCAGTGAATATTCAGGGAACTCTGGTATCTTTTTAGATGCCAACGAAAATCCTTATGGTAAATTCAATAGATACCCTGACCCTTACCAAAAAACTATTAAAAACAAAATTTCTGCCTTAAAAAATATTCCTGTTGAGCAAATTTTTTTAGGAAACGGTAGTGATGAAGTTTTAGACGTAGTGATGAGAGTTTTCTTACAACCAAATCAAGACTCTATTTTGATTTTTCCCCCTACTTATGGCATGTATGAAGTTTTAGCAAATATTAACCAAATTCAAATTCATCATATCCATTTAAATAGTGATTTCCAATTAGATATACCTAAAATTGAAAATTTTTTAAAGAAAAATCAACCTAAGATGGCAATCCTATGCAGCCCAAACAATCCAACAGGAAATTGCTTAAAAAATATTACGGATTTTTTAGAGATTTTTAAAGGTATCGTTGTAATTGATGAAGCTTATATTGATTTTGCAGAAGAACCCTCTTTTCTCCATCAACTTTCAGATTATCCTCAAGTTATTGTAAGTCAAACTTTTAGTAAAGCTTGGGGATTAGCGAGCATTCGTGTAGGCATGGCTTTTGCTCATCCTACCATCATTCAATATATGAATTTTGTTAAATATCCTTACAATATTAGTCAAATTAACCAAAAAATTCTACTTTCAAAATTACTTAAAATCAACGATTATCATAATGAAATTAAAAAAATTTTAGTTAATAGAGAATTTTTAATCAATCAATTAAAATCCATTAAAATTATAAAAAAAATATTTCCCACTGATGCCAATTTTGTGTTAGTTCAAGTTGAAGATGCTAATTTGATATATCAAAAATTACAAGAAAATGAGCTACCAATTATTGTTAGAAATCGTCATTCACAAATACCTAATACTTTAAGAATCACTGTCGGTAAGAAAAGTGAAATTAAAAATTTAATAAAAAAACTTAGAGAAATTGAAAAATTTTATGAAGAAAAAAATATTATTTCTTGATAGAGACGGTACTCTCATTATTGAGCCTTTACCGGACAGACAAGTTGATAGCTTAGAAAAACTTGAATTTTATCCCGAAGTTATTCAATACCTTTCTCGTATTTCAAAAGAACTTGATTATGATTTAGTTATAGTAACTAATCAAGATGGCTTGGGTACAGATAGTTTTCCAGAAGAAACTTTTTGGCCTGCACATCAAAAAATGTTAAAAATATTTGAAAATGAAGGAATAAAATTTAAAGCTATTCATATTGACAGAACTTTTGAGCATGAAAATGCTCCAACTCGTAAGCCTAATACTGGAATGTTAACTGAATATTTTTCAGATGAATACGATTTGAAAAATTCTGTTGTTATTGGTGATAGAATTACAGATGTTCAATTAGCAAAAAATTTAGGTGCAAAAAGTATTTTGTTAAATTCTTTGGATTATCCTGATTCTGACTTTATAACTACTTCATGGAAAGAAATTTATTATTTTTTAAGAGCGCTTCAACGTTCTGCTGAAGTTTATAGAAAAACATCAGAGACTGAAATTTATGTTAAAATTGCTTTGGAAGGAAGTGGTAATTCTCAAATCTCAACAGGAATTGGTTTTTTTGACCATATGCTTGAACAAATTGCAAAACATAGCTTAATAAATTTAACTATTCAGGCAAAAGGTGACCTTCAAGTGGATGAACATCACACGATTGAAGACGTTGCTATAACCTTGGGGCAAGCGGTTAATCAAGCTCTTGGAAATAAAAAAGGCTTGCAACGTTACGGATTTATGCTTCCTATGGATGATTGCATTTCTTACGCAGCTATTGATTTTGGCGGTAGACCTTACCTAAAATGGAAAACAAAATTTAAACGTGAAAAAATTGGCAATTTCCCAACGGAAATGGCTGAGCATTTTTTTAAATCTTTTACTGACCATGCTAAATGCAATTTGTACATCAAAGCAAAAGGAAATAATGAACATCATAAAATGGAAAGTATTTTTAAGGCTTTTGCAAAAGCATTTCAAATGGCTATTCAAATTAACATGAACCAAAATCTACCCACTACTAAAGGTATTTTATGATTGCTATTTTAGATTTCGGAGCCGGAAATATTACTTCTGTAAAAAACCTTTTGTATCACTTGAATGTTGAACCTATAATTACTTCAAAATCAGATGATTTACTTCAAGTTGATAAAGTTATTTTTCCAGGAGTTGGTCATGCTGATTTTGCTATGAATCAACTTTTTGAACTTCAATTAGTTGAATTTATAAAATCTTACGATAAGCCTTTCTTAGGAATATGTTTAGGGTTTCAATTATTGTGTGAATTTTCGGAAGAAGGCAACACGCATTGTTTAGGTATCTTACCTGCAAAAGTAAAAAAATTTCCTGATTTAGATGTGGTTCCCCACGTCGGTTGGAATGAAATTTATCATAATAACCATTTGATTTTCAAAGATATACCGCAAAATTCTGATTTTTATTTTGTTCATAGTTATTACATAGAAGTTAACCCTTATTGCATAGCAAAAACAAATTATATATTAGAGTTTTGTGCTGTTGCAAATAGAAATAACTTTTATGGAGTACAATTTCATCCTGAAAAATCCGCTGATTTAGGCAAAATTATATTAAAAAATTTTTTAAATTTATGAGAATAATTCCAGCAATAGATTTAATTGACGGAAAATGTGTACGTCTAACACAAGGTAATTACCATCAAAAAACCATTTACCACGAAAATCCAGTAGAAATGGCAAAATTCTTTGAAGATAATGGTTTCAAATACTTACATTTAGTAGATTTAGAAGGTGCTAAAAATCAAAGAGTTATACATTACAAAGTACTTGAAGCTATTTGCACTCACACTCAACTCCTTGTTGATTTTAGCGGTGGTATTAAAACGCATGAAGACCTTAAAAAAGTTTTAAATTCGGGAGCTCATCAAGCTTGTATTGGTTCACTTGCTGCTAAAAATCCTGTTTTATTTACTGAATGGCTCTTAGAATTTGGTCAAAATAAAATAGTTTTAAGCGCTGATTTTCAAGAAGATAAAATTTTAATTCAAGGTTGGTTAGAAAAAACAGAATGGAATCTTTTAGATTATCTTCAACAATTTATTTCGTTTAACTTAAAATATGTTATTTGTACAGATATCTCTAAGGATGGAACTTTAAATGGACCGAATTTTGAAGTGTATCGTAATATTATTAAACGGTTTCAAAATTTAAAATTAGTAGCGAGCGGGGGAGTTCATGATGAAACTGATATAAAAACACTTCATGAAATTGGATGTGATGGCGTAATCATTGGTAAAGCTTTATATGAAGGCAAAATTAACTTAAATAATTTATTAAATTATGCTTAAAAAAAGAATTATACCTTGTTTAGATGTCAAAGATGGGCGAGTAGTTAAAGGCATTAAATTCCAAAATCTACGGGACAGTGGAGACCTCGTAGAATTAGCGTTTCGCTATATGCAGGAAGGAGCAGATGAATTAGTTTTTTTGGATATAACAGCGACACAAAAACAGAAACAAACCATGCTTGAATGGGTGAGAAAAGTTGCAGAAGTTATTCAAATCCCTTTTACCGTTGGTGGTGGTGTAAGAAATTTACAAGATGTAGATGCAATTATTCATGCTGGTGCGGATAAAGTTAGTATCAATTCCATTGCAGTAAAAAATCCAAATTTAATTGAAGAAATCTCAAAAAAATTTGGTAATCAATGTGTTGTTGTTGCAATTGACACAAAAATGGTTAATTCTCAAAACAAAGTTTTTATAGCAGGTGGTACCATAGAAACTGAATGGGAAACTATTTCATGGTGTAAGAAAGTAGAAGAATTAGGTGCAGGTGAAATTTTGTTAACCTCTATGGATCATGATGGTGTTAAAAATGGTTTTGCGATTGATTTATTGAATGAAGTAACCCAAAAAGTAAATATTCCTGTAATTGCTTCCGGAGGGGCAGGCTCCTTACAACACTTTTTAGAAGTATTTCAAAATACTAAAGTGACTGCTGCACTTGCGGCGAGTGTTTTTCATCATCAAATGATTTCTATTCCTGAGCTAAAAAAATTTTTACTTAAAAATTCTATTCCTGTAAGATATGCTTATTGATTTCCAAAAATTTGGTGGACTTGTTCCTGTTGTTGTACAACATGCTTTTAACTTAAATGTTTTAATGGTCGGCTTTATGAATCAAGAAGCTTACCAAAAAACTATACAAGAAAAAAAAGTTACTTTTTATAGTCGTACTAAAAACCGTTTGTGGACAAAAGGTGAAACCTCAGGAAATTATTTGATTGTCAAAGAAATACATTTAGATTGTGATAACGATACCCTGCTCATACAAGCTGTACCCCTCGGTCCAACTTGTCATAAAGGAACTGAAAGCTGTTTTGATTTAAAAACTTCAAAAGGTTTTTTATACGAATTAGAACAAATCATCCATGAACGTATTCAAACTCAAAATACAAATTCCTATACTTTTCAGCTTTTCCAAAAAGGAATTAACAAAATTGCTCAAAAAGTAGGTGAAGAAGCTGTTGAACTTATCATTGAATCTAAAGACCTTAACGACGAACTTTTTATAAATGAAGCCGCTGATTTATTATTCCACTTTTTACTTTTACTAAAAGCTAAAAATTTACATCTCTCTGATATTGAAAACCTTCTAAAAGAAAGACATCAAAAAAATGTTCAACAAAGTAAATAAATCCACAAAAAAAAGCAAGGACTTATAAAGTCCTTACTCAAAACAACTAAACGCTTATGAAAAATGCTTTACTCTTACTTGCTCAACCTATTTATGCACATATGTGTATAAAGGTAACCATAAAAAATCCATATTTTTTGCTTAGTTATTCACATTTTATTTTGAAGTCCATTCCATAACAGGTTGATAACATTTTCAGATTTCAAAAACTCATAAGGAAAACCCAAATCCAATTTGGAAATCTCATCAAGTTTTTGCAAAGAATTATTATCTAAGTGAAAATCAACTACTTGTAAAGATTGTTCAAGTTGTGAAACCGTTCTAGCTCCTACAATAGGAATGACATTTTGATGACTCATGACCCATCTTAAAGCAACTTGAACAGGTGGAACATTGTATTGATTAGCAATTTCAACTACTTTTTTAACTATTTGGTTTGACCTTTCATTTAATCTTTTGCTATCTGGTTTTAACCTTTTAGGTTCTTGATTTTCAGTTAAATATTTGCCAGATAAAGCACCACCCGCTAACGGAGCCCACGCCAATATAGGTAAATTTAAATTCTCACTTAAACTAAAATATTCTCTTTCAATATCTCGTGTGATTAAAGAATACTCTAATTGTAAAGCACAAATTTTTGCCCACCCTCTAAATTCTGAAATGGTTTGAGCTCTTGCAATGACCCATGCTGGCGTATCTGAAAACCCAATGTGTAAAACTTTACCACTTCGCACCAAACATTCCAGAGCATACATTACTTCCTCAATAGGCGTTGAAAAATCCCATGCATGCAAATACAAAATGTCTATATACGCCAAATCCAACCTTTTCAAACTCTTTTCAACCGATTGAACCATGTTTTTTCTATGATTTCCCCCATCATTGATTTGGTTAGGCATTGAAAATAAACTATACTTCGTAGCCACAACAAGCTCATCTCTCCTACCACTTTGCTTAATAAATTCGCCCAACCATTTTTCTGAAGTCCCCTCGGTATACCTATTAGCCGTATCAAAAAAATTCCCCCCTTGCTCTAAATAATAAAAAAATTGCTTTTGAGCCTCAACGTAATCCGCCCCCGTGCCCCACTCTGTACCAAAAGTCATCGTACCTAAACAAATTTCCGATACCCTTAGTCCACTGTTTCCTAAAATCTTATATTTCATAAAGTGACGATTTTTTATATCCCTCCTAATATCAGGGATATAGGGGGTTGCTCAGCACTACCTTTGTCGTCTTCGCATTAGCTCATCGTCAAAGGCAGTGCCGGCTTCGCCGCCCTTCAAATCCCTCACACAACACCAGCCTTACAGCTCCAATTCCTATTACTACCTTGCGGCGTGTCGCTAACGCTCCACCCCGCCCCTATTAAAAGAACGCTATTACTAATTACTGACAAGTCCATCCTCCATCTACAGGAATAGCTGTACCTGTAAAAGTTTTTCCTGCTTCTGATGCTAAAACAAGAGCTAAGTTTGCCATAACCTCAATAGAAACAAAATCTTTTACAGCTTGCTTTTTAAGCATGATTTTTTCTATTACCTCTGATTCAGGAATACCCGCAGATTTAGCCTGATCTTTAATTTGATTTTCTACCAAAGGAGTTTTTACATAACCCGGACAAATAGCATTGCAAGTAATATTATAAGGAGCGCCCTCTAAGGCTAGCACTTTTGTCATTCCAACAATTCCATGTTTAGCTGCAACATAAGCAATTTTATACTCTGATGCTCTAAGACCGTGTGCAGACGCAATGTTTATAATTCTACCAAATTTGCGTTTTTTCATACCGCTCCAAACCGCTTGGCTTGCCACAAATACCGCTGTAAGATTAATGCCTATAATTGCATTCCATTTTTCAATCGGAAATTCTTCAATCGGTGCAACGAACTGAATACCCGCATTATTTATTAAAACATCAATATGCCCCCATTTTTCTTCAGTTTGCCTTATCATCTCACGAATTTGGTCATGGTTTAACATATTAGCAGGAGAAAACATGGTTTCCACACCGAATTCTTTACTTACTTGTTCTGCAATTTCAGCACCATTGGGCTCTAAGCCGTTGAATGTGATGTTATACCCCGCTTTAGCAAATTCTTTAGCTATCCCTAAACCAATTCCGCTGGTGCTACCTGTAATTACTGCTACTTTATTACTCATATTTTTTAGAATGTGATTTAACTTACGTTAGCAGAAAAATAATCAGAAAGGAAAACGAATGAAAATTATTTTCTTTCCTTTAAAAAAATTTCCACTCTACGATTTTTAGCGCGCCCCTCTTCAGTATCATTCGGAGCAACGGGACGGGTCTCCCCAAAACCTTCATATTTCATTTTAGATTCTTTAACTCCCATGTCTTTAAAGAACTTAAAGACGGATAAAGCTCGCCTAACAGAAAGTGCCATGTTATAAGCCTCTGTTCCAATGGAATCCGTATGCCCTTCAATTTTTATTATTTCTGTTTCATCATTTTTGGCAAAATCTAAAATACGTTTGAGTTCCTCTACTGATGCCTGTTGAGGATTATCTTTATCAAAATCAAAGTATACTACCGAAAAACCTTCATCATGAGTAATATTGTAAGAAACGCTTTTTTCCTTACTTAGATAAAAGTCTCGTCTGTTAGTTTGAAAATGGTTTACGTTTGACAGGTCAACTGTTTCATTATGAGGCTGATAACCTTCTTTTCTTAGATTAACAAAATAATCTTTTCCTGCAGGTAACCACAATGAATAATTGCCATTTTCATCAGAAATAGCTTTGTAATAATCTTGGTTATGAATGAATTCTAATTCTGCTGATAAAGGTTTTTTTGTTTGTTTATCCAAAACAACTCCCTTCAAAGAGGTAAGAGGATTTCCTAAATTTAAATCTTTAATTGGAACAGAAAAAATATCTCCATTACCTTCTGCAAGAGAATAGACATAAGCAAGTTCACCCGTTTCTGGAATTACGAAATAGCTTTCCCAATCTACTGAATTAACAACACTTCCACAATTAATAGGGGTTGACCAATTCAACCAGGTATCATCTAAACGAGTAGTTACAAAAATATCATTTTGAGCGGCACCGTGTCCACCACTTGAAAAAAATAAAGTTTTATCATCTGGAGCTAAAAACGGCGTATATTCATAATAAGGAGTATTGATGTTATCAGGTAATCTTTTGGGATGAGACCATGCTCCGTTAGGCTGTAAAAAGCTCACACATATATCATATTTATAACTTAAAATCATGACTTTACCATCACGAGAAAGTTTCGCATTATGTTGACCCCATTGAGTAGCCCGAGGCTCAAAACGTAAAGGCACAGGCCTGCCCCATCGTCCATTTTCTTTTGTAACCAAACAAATACCAGGCTCTCCGTAAGCACCATTTACTAACATTCGATTCCCATCAGGGTAAATATAAAAAACCATATTCGGTTTCTCATTATTTAACTCAACCAAAGGCTGCGGCGATGACCAAGTTTGATTATTCAAACGTGTACTAAAATAAATATCAAAATGAGTGCCCGGATTTTTTCGTGAAAAATACATCGTATTTCCGTCTGGTGAAAATACAATGTAAGCTTCTGTCCTACGACTATCGTTTATCACAGGTCCTAAATTTACTCTTTGTGCTTCTGAAATGGTATTAATTAACAAAAAAACTAAAAACAAATATATTAACTTAGGTCTCATTTTTCATTGAATTCAATCCGTAAAATTGAGAAGGTTTTTTGAAATCACAAAATTTTTTTAAATTTCTTTATTCATCATATGGATTGAGAGACCTTTTCAAAATAACTTTTTCTTAAAATAAAATCTTATGTAGTTGATTTACAATTAGTTATCTAAAAATTTTGGTTTTTTGTAAAATATATTTGTAAAAAGTCTTAATTTTTTTTAATTTTGTGGTGTAAAATCTTTTAGAATATGAAAAATTGTATCTTACTTTACGTATTTATTTTTGCTTTGCAATTAAAAGCGCAGAATGTGGGCATTGGCACCAATATGCCCGATGCCTCTGCAAAATTAGATATAGTAGATTCTAACCGAGGTTTACTCATTCCAAGAGTATCTTTAACTGCAACGAATGCTTCGGGTCCTGTTACGAGTCCAGCAACGAGCCTTTTAGTATACAACACGGCTACTTCGGGCACAGCACCTAATAACGTTTGGCCAGGGTTTTATTACTGGGATGGAGCGAAATGGGTTCGCTTAGATACGGGTAATGGCGACTGGAAACTGGATGGTAACAACAATGGTGCGCTTCGTTACATTGGTACCAATGACAACTATGATTTTCCTATTTACACTAACGGAACCGAAAAAATGCGTGTAACTACGGCGGGTAATGTGGGAATTGGAACTAATACCCCCCCCTCCAAATTAACCATTGCTAACAATATCGCAACAGGTGCCTTAGATAACTTCTTTGAATATCAAATCCTTCTTTGGCAAAATACAGCTGCTGTGAATTCTTATGGTTTAGGAATTCGTGGTGGAACCATGGTTTTTAATACAGACGGTTCTTTTCAATTTGATGAAGATGGTAATACAAGAGTAACTTTTGCTTCAGGTGGAAACGTAGGAATAGGAACTACAAACCCCTTAGGAAATGGCTCCGATTTACATTTAGGGGGTGACAGTGAAGTTGCTTTGTCTTTTGGTACTCATGCTACTGCTGGTAATAACTTTCATTTTGTTTTAAATGATCATGGTGGTGTAAGAGGTTTGAGATATTATTCAGGTAATTATGGTTCAGGAACTCATATAATGACCATTTTAAATAATAGTGGTAATGTGGGAATTGGAACTACTACCCCCCCCTCCAAATTAACCATTGCTAACAATGTCGCAACAGGCCCCTTAGATGACTTCTCTGAATATCAAATCCTTCTTTGGCAAAATACAACTGCTGTGAGTTCTTATGGTCTGGGAATTCGTGGTGGAACCATGGTTTTTAATACAGACGGTTCTTTTCAATTTGATGAAGATGGGGTGACAAGAGTAACTTTTGCAAGTGGCGGTAATGTGGGAATAGGAACTACAACTCCTGCTGCTCAACTCCATACCACCGGAACGGTACGCTTTGCGAACTATCCCTCTGGACCCAATGGTGCTATTTTACGTACCAATAATCTTGGCGATTTATCAATTACCAACTTTACTGGCAAC
>Ga0068706_1000347_pt1 | contig 23377 bp, 24 predicted proteins | sample YNPMSBMetaG_FD_65632 | JGI IMG/M metagenome (GOLD analysis project Ga0068706, IMG submission 65632) | Anoxygenic and chlorotrophic microbial mat microbial communities from Yellowstone National Park, USA - YNP MS-B MetaG | ecosystem: Environmental > Aquatic > Thermal springs > Hot (42-90C) >...
TTTGACCTTATAAATCCTTTTTATTTATTTTTATCTTTTTTTGTCTTATTTCCTTATCTAATTTTAATATTGTTTCAACCTGATTGGGGGATGGCTTTTTTATATTTTTTGATCTGGTTATTTTCAATTATTTCCTTTGTGTCAAAAAAAGAAATATTTTATGGAATTTTAATTATAATTTTAGTTTTTTCTCTTCTGTGGTTTTTCATTTTGAAAGATTATCAGAAAGCAAGGATTATTTCTTTAATTAATCCATCCATAGATCCTTTAAAGTCAGGATATAATTTAAGACAAATTAAAATCTCTTTAGGAACAAGCAGTTTTTTGGGGAAAGGAGTTGGATTAGGAGAAATTGGGAGATTGGGTTTTCTCCCTTCTGCTTTTACAGATTTTATTTTAACTTTTTTAGTAGAAGAAAGAGGAATTGTTATTTTTATTTTTTATTCATTTTTGCTATTTTTATTGCTTAAAGAAATATCTAAAATTATTTTTTTCTCTAAAGACCCCTTAGTTAAAAACTTTTCTTTTATTGTTTATCAATATTTTCTTGCCAAATATTTAATAACCTCACTTGTTAATTTTGGAATTTTCCCTATTATAGGGCTACCTGTGCCATTTCTAAGTTACGGAGGTTCTTACTTAATTTTTGATTTAACTCTTTTAGCTATTCTTCAAAGTTTATCAAATTTTAAGGTATAATTAATTATCTAATTATGATAGAAGAATTTTTGACTGCTAAAGGCGAAAAATTATCTAAAGATAAGTTAATAAGTGAAATTGTTGATTTTATTAAATCAAATGACAGTTTTACCTACCGAATATTGGTTGGAACAGATTCGGAATATTTTTTAAATTCTAAAGCTGATTTTGTTTCTGTTATTGTAGTACATAGAATAGGAGAGGGAGCTAGATATTTTTGGAGAAGAGAAATAATTAGTAAAAAATTTAGCTTAGGAGAAAGATTGTGGCAGGAAGCAATTTTAAGCATTAATATTAGTCAAGAGCTACTTAAAGTTTTAACAAATTTAAACTTGAATCTTGAGTTCGAGATCCATCTAGATTTAGGAATAAATGGTAAAAGTTCTTCTTCTTTAAAGGAGATTATAAATCTTGTAAGAGGTTATGGTTTTGAAATTAAAATAAAGCCTCAATCTTATGCAGCTAGTAAAATAGCAGATAGACTAATATGATAAAAAATACTATTCAAGAACTTGATTCAAGGGGGCTTATTTATCAAAAAAGTCCTGATATTGAAAAGGTTTTAAACAATAGAATTTGTGTTTATTGGGGTACTGATCCTACTTCGGATAGTTTGCATATTGGTCATTTGGTTGGTCTTTTGACTTTAAAAAGATTTTTAAATTTTGGGCATAAAGTTGTAGTTCTTATAGGTGGAGCAACTGCTTTAATAGGCGATCCGTCTGGCAAAGAAAAAGAAAGGCCACTTTTGGCAGTTGAGGAAATATCAAAGAATAAAATTAAAATAAAAAATCAAATAAAAAAAATTTTAGCAGCTGATAAAGAAATTTTATTTGTTGATAATGTTGAATGGTTTAAAGAAATAGACCTTTTATTTTTTATCAGAGAAATTGGAAAGTTAATTTCTGTTAATTCCATGCTAGATTCAGAATTTATCAGAAGAAGGATTACGTCTAATGAATTTATTTCTTATGCTGAATTTAGCTATCAACTAATGCAAGCTTATGATTTTTTGATTTTATTTGAAAAATATGATTGTAAAGTTCAAATTGGAGGTTCTGATCAATGGGGTAATATTATTTGTGGAATTGAACTTATAAAGAAAAAACTTTCTCAAAAGGCTTATGGTTTATCTTATCCTTTAGTGGTTGATCCAAAAAGCGGTAGGAAGATTGGCAAAACAGAAAAAGGTGAAGTCATATGGTTATCAGAAAATAAAACTAGTCCATTTAAGTTCTATCAATATTTTCTAAATTTAAGTGATGAAATAGTAGAAAAATTAATATATTACTATTCTTTTAAAAATTTAAAAGAAATAGAAGAAATAAAAAAACAATGGATTTTAAATAAAGAATCAAGGCTTTTGCAAAAAGTATTAGCAGAAGAACTTTTAGAAATAGTTTTTTCAAAAAGACAGAAAAATGATATTTTGAAATTATCGCATCTTCTTTTTGAAAAAAATTATAATGAATTTTCTCTAGCTGATTTGAAATTCTTAAAGAAATTTATAAATTACAGATTAGTTGAAAAAGTTAATTTAGAGGAAGATTTAGTTTTTTTGAAAATTGCTAATTCAAAAAGTGAAAGTCGAAGGTTAATAGATCAGAAAGGGATTAAAGTCTTTTTTTTGTTAGATAAATTTTTCTTGATAAAAAAAGGAAAAAACGAATTTGGTTTAATTGAAATAAATAAAAAATGAAGGATCAAAAATTTTTTGAATCTTTAAAAAAATTATCCGAAGCTATAGCTAAGTTCAATCCTAATCCAAACGCTTTAATTACTGTTGTTGATTTAAAAATGGGTAAAAAAGGGGGATGGATGAGGGCTTATTTGAGTATTTTTCCAGAAAAATATTGCAAAGATTTGATAAATTACTTTAATAAAAATCAAAAATCAATTTTAAGTGAAATTAAGAAAAATTTATATCTCAGATATTTGCCTTCAAAAATTGTTTTTTATCCTTCTTGGGAGTTTAAAATAGCCGATCAAGTTTTAAAAATTATAGATGAAAGTCCAAAGGAGGAAAAGGGGATTAAGAATTGAAAAATTAGCTGTTGATTGTCTTAAGAAAAATAAATTTTTAGCATGGAAGCCAATTAGAGTGAGGTTTCATTCGCAGGATATTTTTGGTTTATTTGATATTATTGCCATAAATAAAAAAGAATTAAAATTAATTCAAGTTCAAAAGGAAAGAAAAAGACCATATAAAATAAAAAAAATTTTTAAATTAAAAATTCCCAAAAAAGTTTCATTCGAGCTTTGGGTTTATAATTCAAAAGATAAAAATTTTAAAATATACAAGGATATTTAGATCCAAAATAACTAAATTTTTGATAAACTTAAAATTTTATGATATAATTTTAGATTATGACTAATCAACTTATTTCTTTGGTTGAATCAAAATATACAAGAAATGATCTTCCTGAGATAAGACCTGGGATGGTAGTAAAAGTTTGGCAGAGATTTAAAGAGAAGAAAAGAGATGTGGTCCAAGCATTTGAAGGTATAGTTATTGCTATAAGAAACAGGAAAGGTTCAAGAAAGATGTTTATTGTGAGAGGAGAGGCAGGAGGTCAAATAGTTGAAAAAATATACCCTTATAATTTGCCAACTATTGAGAAAATAGAAATTTTAAAACAAGGAAAAACAAGAAGAGCAAAACTTTACTTTATTAGAAAATTACATCCCCGGGCCATTAAAAGAAAACTTAAGATTTAAAAATTAAAAAATATTTTTTAAAAAAGATTTTCTGTGAAAAGGCGTATAGCCAAGTTCTTTAATTAACTGTATATGTTTTTTTGTACCATATCCTTTGTGTAAATCAAATAGATAATCAGGATATTTTTTGCTTATTTTTATCATTAAATTATCTCTGTAGTTTTTTGCTAAAATTGAAGACATAGAAATAGAACTTAATTTTCTATCGCCCCTTATAAAAAATAGGCAATTTTTAAAATTTAAACCCCTAGGTTTTTTACCATCTATTAAGAAAATTTGAGCATTTTTAAAATATTTAATTATTTTAAAAATTGCTAAGATAAATGCTTGGTTTATGCCAATCTTGTCTATTTTTTGATTGCTTATTTTGATTATTTTATATTTAATTTTAAAATTTTTAATAAAATTTACAAATATCTTTCTTTCTTTAAAAGAGAGTAATTTGGAATCAAAAAACCTAATTTTATAACTTTTAATTTTTGTGAAATCTCTTTTTGATAGATAAACTCCGCAAACTATAAAGGGTCCAGCCAGTGATCCTCTCCCTACTTCGTCAATAGAAACTAAATTCTTATACTTGCTTAAGATCTTTTTTTCCACAGACCATGAACTTGACTTTCTTCTTTTATTAGATAAAATTTTTTTGAGATGAAAGACTTTGTTCATTTGCATGTTCATTCTCATTATAGTTTACTTGATGGTTTAGGCAAAATTGACGACTTACTTATAAGAGCTAAAGAATTGGGTTATTCTGCATTGGCCTTGACAGATCATGGCAATTTATATGGTGCGATTGAGTTTTACAAAAAAGCTAAAAAGTTAGGTATTAAACCAATTATTGGAAGCGAATTTTATTTAGCTCCTAGAAAAAGGTTTGATAAGGTTTTTAAGACAGATTCAAGAAATTTTCATATAACTTTGCTTGTTAAAAACGAAAAGGGTTATAAAAATATTTTAAAACTCACAACCAAAGCTTGGCTTGAAGGATTTTACTATAAACCAAGAATAGACAAAGATTTGCTTAAAGAATTTTCAGAGGGGTTAATTTGTCTTTCTGGTTGTCCAAGTAGTGAAATTTCAAGAACATTATTATCTGGCAATTTTGATTTAGCTTGTAAATTGGTTTCAGAATATATTGAAATTTTTGGTAAGGAAAATTTTTATCTAGAGGTTAATTATCACCCTAAGATTGAAGATTCTTTGAAATTAAAGAAATTGCTTATTTCTCTTTCTGAAAAAACAAATGTTCCTTTGGTTGCAACTTATGATGTTCATTATGTTAGAAAAGAAGATGCGCCAGTTCATGATATTTTTTTAGCTATTCAGACAGGAAAAGATATAGACGAACAAGAAAGGTTAAGTATGAGGCAAGATGATTTTTCTTTAGTTGATAAAGAGACAATATATAATCTTAATTCTGATATAAAAGATGCACTAAAGAATACATTAGAAGTTGCAGAAAAATGTAATTTAGAAATTAATTTTAACCAGAAGCAGTTACCTCATTATCCTTTGCCAGAAGAAGAAACAGAAGAAAATTATTTAAGAAAACTTTGTGAAAAAGGAATAGTTTCTAGAAATTTAGATTATTCTCAAGTTAAAAATAGATTAGATTACGAATTAAACATAATAAATCAAACAAAATTTGCTGGTTATTTTTTGATAGTTCAAGATATTGTAAATTTTGCCAAAAATAATAATTTAACCGTTGGCCCAGGAAGAGGTTCTGTTGGTGGTAGCTTAGTAGCTTATCTTTTGGGAATAACAGAAATAAATCCTTTAAGATATAATTTGCTTTTTGAAAGATTTTTAACTCCTGATAGAATAGAATTTCCAGATATTGATATTGATTTTTCAGATATTAAAAGAGATATTATTTTTGATTATTTAGCAAAGAGATTTGGTAAAGACAGATTTGTTCAAATAATAACATTTGGAAAAATGGCTGCAAGAGCAGCTGTTAGAGATGTTGGTAGAGCGCTGGGTTTTTCTTTTTCCTATGTTGATAAATTGGCTAGATTTATACCACCTAATTTGTCTTTAGATGAAGCTGAAAATTTAGCAGATGTAAGAAGAATTATTAAAGAAAGCGAAAATTATAAAAAAATTATTGAATTTGCTAAAAAACTTGAAGGTACAATTAGACATGCTTCTGTTCATGCATGTGGGACTATTATTACTCCTGGTCCGGTTGATGAATATGTTCCCCTCCAATTTGCTCCTTCACAAGATAAATCTATTATTAGTCAGTATGATATGTACTCTGTTCAAGAAATAGGTCTCCTTAAGATGGATTTTTTAGGTCTTAGAACAATATCTATTATAGAAACAGCCAAAGGTCTTGTAGAATCAAGAAGAAATCAAAAGGTTGTTTTTGATGATCAATTTGATGATAGGGAAACTTACGAACTTTTAAAAAAAGGCAAAACAGTCGGTATTTTTCAACTAGAAAGTAGAGGAATGACTGAATATTTAAAAAAGATTTCTCCTGATAAGTTAGAAGATGTTATGAACTTAATTGCTCTTTATAGACCTGGACCCATGGAACTTATTCCTACCTTTATTAGAAGAAAATTTAATAAAGAAGAAGTAGCTTATTTGCATCCTAGGCTTGAGCCTATTTTAAAAGATACCTACGGTATAATGGTTTATCAGGAGCAGCTTATGAAAATGGCTCAAGAGCTTGCTAATTATTCTCCAACAGAAGCAGATGTTTTAAGAAAAGCTGTGGGTAAAAAAATTAAATCTTTGCTTGAATCCGAAATTTCTAAGTTAAAAGAGAGAATGATAGAAAATAATATACCAAAAGAAACAGCTGAAAAAATAGCCCAACTTGTAGAGCCATTTGCTAGATATGGATTTAATAAAAGTCATGCAGTAGCTTATGCTATGATAGGTTATTATACTGCTTATCTTAAATCTCATTGGCCAATAGAATTTTTAACTTCTTGTTTAATTCATGAAGGCAAAGATATAGATAGGGTGAAGGTTTATTTTCAAGATTTAAAAGATTACGGTTTTAACATTTTACCTCCTGATATCAATGAAAGCAATCTTCATTTTACTATTGTAGATGATAGAACTGTAAGATTTGGTTTGGGTTCTATTAAAAATGTGGGGATTCCCTTAATTAAGTTTATTGAAGAAGAAAGAAAAAGAAACGGAGTATTTTTAAGTATGGCTGATTTTTTAAAAAGAGTTAAACATAAAGATTTAAATAAAAAATCTTTAGAAAGCTTAATAAAAGCAGGTTGCTTTGATAGATTTTATTCTCGTTCTATTTTATTTGGAAATTTAGATTATCTTCTAGATTATGCAAATAAAAGCAAAAATAATCAAGAATCAAAATCTCTTTTTGGTAATAATTTAAATTTTTCAAATAACGATTTGCGTTTTAAGCCCACAAAAGAAATTGATGAACTTGAAATTTTAAAATGGGAAAAGGAACTTTTGGGAATTTATCTTTCTGGTCATCCTTTTAAAAAGTTTTTTTCTAAATTAAACGGAAAAATTAAAAACATCAAGGAAGTATTGAAATTGGAAGAGGGAATTAAGACCTCTGTGGCTGGTGTTTTAAACAGTATAAAAAGATCTTTGACAAAAAATGGGAAAGAGCCCTTTGCTTATTTACAAATAGAGGATTTAACAGAGAAAATTGAAATAATGCTTTTCCCTAAAGTTTATGAAAATTATTTTGAAAGTCTTAAAGAGGGAAGAATATATTTTATTGTAGGAACAACTCAAAAGCGTGACAACAAAAATATTTTGATAGCAGATTTAGTTAAAGACATTACCACTATTTCTTAATAAATATTTTTAAAAAAATGAGATTAAGACTTTTTATAGCTTTGCCCTTAACAGAAGGGATTATTAAAAAAATAGATTTTTTAGAAAAAGAATTAGATAAAAGCTTTAAAATTCATTTTCCATGGATACCACTTAATAATCTTCATTTAACTATAGTTTTTTTAGGTTATTTGAATTACGAAGATTATTTAAAGTTAGACCAATCCTTGAAAAATATGAAGCATTTTAAATCAATTAAAGCTCAAATAGAAAAAATTGATTATGCTCCTTTACCGTCAAAGAAAATGATTTGGCTTTATGTAAAAGAAAATTATGAACTCGAAAAGTTAAAAAATGAAATAGAGAAAATTCTTAATGAAAATAAAATTAGGTATCAAAGAGAAAACAGACAATTTGTTGCTCATATTAATTTAGCTAGACTTAAAAGACAGGATTTTTTGCCAGAGATAAAGAGAGATTTAAACTGGGATATTTATTTTAACAAACTAGTTCTTTTTAAGTCTGAACTTAAAAGCTCTGGGGCTGTTTATGAAAAGCTTTTAGAACTACCTCTAGATTTCCTTCCATAATTTCTTCTAGATTGTGCCAGGACTTAGAAATTCTGTGATCTGTTAATCTATTCTGAGGGAAATTATAGGTTCTTATTTTTTCAGATCTTTCTTGGCTGCCTATTTGTTGTTTTCTATTGCTTTCTAGGCTTCCAGCAATTTTTTCTTGTTCTAATTGATAAATTTTGTTTTTTAATATTTCGATTGCAATTTCTCTGTTTCTTTGTTGGTTTCTTTCTGTTTGACATGAAACAGTAATACCCGTAGGTTTATGAGTTATTCTTACTGCTGTTTCTACTTTGTTGACGTTTTGTCCGCCTGGACCACCTGCTCTAAAGAATTCTATTTCAATATCGGAATCTTTTATTTGAATTTGAGGCAAATCAAGTTTTGGTAAAATAGCCACCGAAGCTGTAGAAGTATGGATTCTTCCACTTTTTTCAGTAATAGGTATTCTTTGGACTCGATGAACACCAGCTTCTTGCTTTAATAAATCGTATACGTTATTTCCACAAACTTCTGCTATTAGGCTTTTTATTCCTTTAAGATCTGTTTCGTTTGATTCTAAAATTCTGACTTTAAATTTATTTTTTTCAAAAAATTTTAAATACATTCTCCATAGATCCCTTGCAAAAAGGGCTGCTTCTTCTCCACCAACCCCTGCTCTTATTTCAAAATAAATAGTCTGGTTGTTAAAATTCATAATTTCAAAAAATAAAAATTAATAAAAATTATTAATTCTTTATTTTTTTATATTTTTATATTAATCTAATTTTTAGACTTCTTTTTTATTTTTAGAGCTTCGACCTTGTCTTTTAATAAATTTTTCTACTCTACCAACTTTAGTTTTGGTTTCTTCTCTACCAGTAAAAATTGGTGAACAATTTTTACAAACTTCAACTAAAATTTCCTTTTTAGTTGAAGGAATTTCATATTCACTTCCACAGACGCATTTAACTTTGGCTAAAAAAATTTGTGGATGAATTTTCTTTTTCATGATAAAATTATTATATCATAAAATTTCATTTTTTTAAAAAATGAGTTATAATTTAAAACAAAGACAATTTATTTTTGATTTTTAAATTAAGGCTTGTTATTAAAATTTTATTTGATTTTTTTTTCTTTTTTAAATTTAATTTAAAATTATAGAAATAAATTTTAAATGATAATGAAAAGTACAAATAATCAAAATCAAATAATAACGCATCAAGATAGTATATTCGAGGAAATGATGAAAGCTGGGGTTCATTACGGAAGAGCTAAAAAATATACTCATCCTTCTATAAAGAATTTTCTTTTAAGATCTAATAAAAATATTGAAATTTTTAATCTAAGATTTACTTTAGAAAGACTAAATCAAATGGCCGATTTTTTAAAAAGAGCTTTAGAAGAAAATAAAAAAATTTTATTTGTTGGTACTTCTCCTGCTAGTCAAAATAAAATTCGTGAAATAGCAGAAAATTTTAATCAGCCTTATGTGAATTATAAATGGATTGGTGGTTTTTTAACTAATTTTTCAACAATTTTATCAAGATTGATATATTTTAAATCTTTGCTGGAAAAAGAAGCTTCTGGGGAATTGCAATCTCTTTCAGCTTTAGAAAAATCAAAAATTGAAAAAGAAATTGGAAAATTGAAAAATTTGTATTGGGGAGTGAAGGATTTAGAATCTATGGTAGATTTAGTTTTTGTAGTTAATCTCGCTTACAATCAGCATAAAACTTTAAAAAGAGAGGCTTTGAAGATGAAAATTCCAATTTTAGCTTTAGCAGGTTCTGACAATGATGTTTCTTCTGTTACTTTATTTGTTCCTGGTAATGATAAAGCTCCAAGAAGTATTAGTTGGCAAATAGATTATTTAATTTCTAAAATAAAGGGTAATGAATTTAATATAAAAGAAGAAAATAAAGAAGAAGAAAAAGTCGAAGAGAATTAGGGTAATTAATTTTTTTAAAAGATGCAACAAGATTTTATAGATAAAATCAAAAAATTAAGAGAAGAAACAGGAGCTCCAATTGGTAAATGCAAAGAAGCTTTGGAAAAAGAAAAAGGTGATTTGGAAAAAGCAAAAGTATATCTAAGAAAAATAGGGGAAAATTTACTTGAAGAAAAAAGTAGCAAAGTTTCAAAACAAGGAATTGTAGAGGGCTATATTCATTTCAACGGTAGAGTAGGAGCTTTAATTGAACTTTTATCAGAAACTGATTTTGTCTCTAAAAATCCTGAATTTAAAAAATTAGCTCATGAACTTGCAATGCAGGTAGCTTTTATGAATCCCGTTTATGTTTCTGAAAAGGATATTCCTGATGAAGATTTAAAAAATAAAAAAGAGGAGTTTTTACAAGAAATAAAAGATAAGCCAGCAAAAATTCAAGAGCAAGTAATTCAAGGAAAACTAGAAAAATGGTTTTCTGATGTTTGTCTTTTAAATCAACCATATTTTAAAGATGAAAATCTAACAATTAAGGATTTGATTAATGAGTATGCTAATAAGTTTGGGGAGAAAATAGAAGTTTCTAGATTCGTTCGTTTATCAAGAGATGAGTAATTTTTGGTTAATAATTTTGGGATATTTATTTATTTTTTTCTCTTTAGCCCTCGGGTTTTATCGTTTAAGAAAGGTGAATCTTACAGAAGAAGATTATCTTTTTTGGTTTAAAATTGAAAATAGTTTGTCTAAAATAAAAGAAAAGATTTTTTCTTTCATAAAAATTTCAGAGAAAGAAATTGTGAATTTGTGGATTAATTTGATAGAGAAATTTTTAAGAAGGATTAAGGTTGAATCTTTAAAAATTGAAGTTTGGGCCTCAAAAAAACTTGAAAATCTTAAGAATAATAATTTTAAAGAAGAATCATAACATATATATTAAAGCCGGCATAGCTCAATGGCAGAGCATCGGTTTTGTAAACCGAGGGTTGTGGGTTCAAGTCCCACTGCCGGCTCAATGCAAAAGGGAGAATCTAAAGATAGAGATAGATTTAATCAAAGAGGATTAACTTACGTTGAACTTATTATTGTTTTAGCTTTATTTTCTTTAATTTTAGGCCTAATGGCTACAATTTTTAAATTAAAAAGTCAATTTATTTTAGCAAGAGATTTTCAAAGACTAAAAGATGCTAATGTTTTAAACAGTGCTTTAAATTTTTACTTTAGAAATGTTTATCAAGCAGATGGTGATGGCCCTTATTTGGAAAATATGGCAATTGATGAAGCGACTCCTACTATTTTTGTTTCAATTCCTTCATCTGATCCATTTAATTTTTCTTCTTTTGTTTATAATTCTAAAACTTATTATTTCTATAGAACAGATAAACTTAGTTATCGTAAAGTTAATGGTACAGGTTGGCTTCCAATTAATTTTGAAGATATGAAATCCTATCTAATAGATACTTTGCCGGTTGATCCTTTAAATATGGTTTGGTCAGATACTGGTTCTTATTATGGATACAATTATGCTTTTAAAAAAGAACCATTGGGTTATGAGATATCTATATTTTTAGAATCCTCCAGATTTAACAAAGGGGGCTCAAATGATAAAGTTTCAACTGATGGAGGAAACGATGAAAAAGCTTTAGAGCTTGGTTGGGATTTAACTATTATTCCGCCTCTTCCTCCTTAATTTCTTTTAAATAGAAACTTGATTTAAAAAATTTATGTTATAATATAGAAACTATGCCAACTATTAATCAATTAATTAGAAAAGGTAGAAAGAAGATTAGAAAAAAATCAAAATCTGCTGTTCTTCTTTTTTATTATAATTCCTTAAAAAGAAAGGAAAGGTATCAACCTGCTCCATTTAAAAAAGGAGTTTGTGTTAGGGTTTATACTATGACACCTAAAAAACCTAATTCAGCTTTAAGAAAGGTTGCCAAAGTTAGATTGAGCAATGGCAAGGAAGTTACTGCTTATATTCCTGGTATTGGTCATAATCTTCAAGAACATTCGATTGTTTTAGTAAGAGGAGGCAAGGTTAAAGATTTGCCAGGCGTAAGATATCATGTTGTAAGAGGAGTTTATGATGCTTCTGGAGTGGAAGGCAGGAAGCAAGGTCGTTCTCTTTATGGAACTAAAAAGCCAAAAGAATAAATAAAAATGCCTAGAAGAAAAATTAATTTAAAAAGAAAATGGTCCCCTGATCCTGTCTATAATAGTGTTATAGTTTCAAGATTTATTAATAATTTAATGAAAGATGGGAAAAAGCAAAAAGCTCAAAACATTTTTTATAAAGCAATGAATTTAATTGAGCAAAAAACAAAACAAGAAGCTTTGTCTGTTTTCCAAACTGCAATTAAAAATGTAGCTCCTGTTGTTGAGGTTTGGCCAAGAAGAATTGGTGGAGCAACTTTTATGGTACCAAGACAAGTTAGAACAGAAAGAAGATTTTCAAAGGCAGTTAAATGGATAATTTCTTCAGCTAGATCCAAAAAGGGTAAGCCTATGTTTGAAAAATTAGCAGAAGAAATAATTTTAGCAAGCCAACAAGAAGGAGATGCTTACAAAAAGAAATTAGAAACTCATAAGTTAGCCGAAGCCAACAAGGCCTTTGCTCATTTTGGTTGGTGGGGCAAAAAAAGTCGAACTAAACGTTAAAAATATGATATAATTTTAAAAATAAGGGAATAACTTATTTTTTTAAAAAAGTGAGATTTTTTATGCAATCATAAAAGGTCTTTTGTTATTTTTTAATGAAATTTTAAATTTTAAAAATGCCAAGATTATATTCTTTGGAAAAAACAAGAAATATAGGAATTATTGCTCATATTGATGCGGGGAAAACTACAACTACTGAAAGAATTTTATACTATACTGGAATTTCTTACAAAATAGGAGAAGTTCACGAAGGAACAACTGTTACTGACTGGATGCCACAGGAGAGAGAAAGGGGGATTACTATTACTTCAGCCGCTATTACGTGTTTTTGGACCCCTACATATGCAAAGAAGCCAGAGACAAAAGAAGAAAGAATGAGCGGCGAATATAAAATTAATATTATTGATACTCCAGGACATGTAGATTTTACTGCTGAGGTTGAAAGATCATTAAGGGTTTTAGACGGAGCAGTAGTTGTTTTTGATGGAGTTCAAGGCGTTGAAGCTCAATCTGAAACTGTATGGTATCAAGCTGATAAATACAAAGTTCCTAGAATTTGTTTTATTAATAAAATAGATAGAATGGGAGCTGATTTTGAATTTTGTTTAAAATCTATTAAGGATAGATTAACTAAAGATGCTGTTTTGATAACTTTACCAATAGGCCAGGAAGAAAATTTTTCAGGAGTTATTGATCTTATTTTTATGAGAGAGGTTTATTTTGAAAAGGAAAAAGGAGAAGAAGTTGTCTTTAAGGAGATAGATCCTTCAAGAAAAGAAGAAGCAGATTATTGGAGACACGTTTTAGTCGAAAGTTTGGCTGAGAGAGACGAAGAATTTATGGAAAAGTATTTTTCCGGAGAAATAAAAACAGAAGATTTATTAAAGACTATTAGGAAACTTACTTTAAGTTATAAACTTGTTCCTGTTTATGTTGGTTCTTCTTTGAAAAATAAAGGTGTTCAATTGCTTTTAGATGGAATTGTTGATTTTCTGCCTTCTCCATTAGACTTGACTTCCCCTAAAGGTATAGATCCTTTAACAAATCAAGAAATTGAAAGAAAGGCTGATGATAATGAAAGTTTTTCAGCTTTAATATTTAAAATAGCAATCGATCCATATGTGGGAACTTTATCTTATGTAAGAGTATATTCTGGAATTTTACAGTCAGGCATGACTGTTTTAAATACTTCAACAGGGGAGACATTAAGGGTAGGAAGAATTGCTAGAATGCATGCTAATCATAGAGAAGAAGTTTCAGAACTTTTTGCCGGAGATATAGGCGCTATAGTTGGAGTTAAAACTTTAAAAACCGGAGATACTTTATGCGATCCTAAAAATCCTATTGTTTATGAAAAAATTGAATTTGCTGAGCCTGTTATTTGGATGAAAATAGAACCTAAAACTAAAATTGATCAGGAAAAAATGGGAATGGCAATTAAATCTTTAGCAGACGAAGATCCTACTTTTAGATTAATGCAAAATCCAGAAACTGGAGATACTTTGATAGGAGGAATGGGAGAACTTCATCTTGAAATCAAAGTGGATAGATTAAAAAGAGAATTCAATGTAGAAGTTAATGTTGGAAGACCTCAAGTTGCTTATTTAGAAACAGTTACTAAAGAAGCAACTGCTGAAGGTAAATATATTCGTCAAAGTGGTGGTAGAGGACAATATGGTCATGTTTGGTTAAAGGTAGAGCCACTTGAAAGAGGTCAAGGTTTTGAATTTGTAAATGCTATTAAAGGAGGAATAATTCCTGATAATTTTATTCCTTCAGTAGAAAAAGGAGTTAAAGAAGCTTTAGATAAAGGGGTAATGGCCGGGTATCCTATAAGAGATATAAGGGTTATTTTATTTAATGGTTCTTACCATGAGGTTGATTCTTCTGATATAGCTTTTAAAATTGCTGGTTCAATTGCCCTGCAGGAAGCAGTTAAACAAGCAAACCCAATCTTGCTTGAGCCTATTATGAAACTCGAAGTTGTTATTCCCGCTGAATTTTTAGGAGATGTCACAGGAGATTTATCATCACGAAGGGCAAGAATTGAGGAAACTTTTGATAGAGGAATGAGTAAGGTGATTAGGTGTAAAGTTCCTCTGGCAGAAATGTTTGGTTATGTTACTGTTTTAAGATCTTTAACTCAGGGAAGAGGAACTGCTGTTATGGAATTTTCTCATTATGATCCTTTACCAATAAATTTATCCCAACTTATTATTCAATCAAAAGTGAATGAAAAGTAAAGGTCAGTTTTTGGTAGAAATTGTTTTAGGCTTAGGTCTTTTAGTTTTTATTTTGGGAGTTGTAATTGTTTTTTTATCATCAATTTATGGTTCTTCAAGGTATCAAAATCTAAATCAATCAATTGCCATTTCTGGTTTTGAAAATTATCGAAATGCTCTTATTTCGATATCACAAACTAATTGGGATTTGTTATCCATTCTTTCAAGTAGTCAATCTTATTATTTATATTCAACTTCAGAATCTTGGCAAATAGCAACAGGTGAAGAAAAGAAAATTGTAAATAATGAAATTTATAGATTTAGTTTTACAATTGGTAATTATCAAACAGATACTTTAAAATTTGTTACTACAACAGTTAAATATTCTGATTTAGTTTTCGAGGATTATTTTTTACTTCCTAAATTAAATGTTTCTTATTAAAAAACAAAATTTAAAAGCTTTTACTTTATTGGAGATCCTTCTTTATTTAGGTTTATTTTTATTAATTATAGCTATTTTATACCCGCTTTTATATTTAACTTTATCTAATTACTTATCTGTTAGAGGAGATATTGATCTTAACAACGAAATGCGTCAAATTTTTATAAGGATACAAAAAGAAATTATAACAGCTACTGATATCAATATTTTAACAGATTGGGAGGTTGTTTTTAATAAGAAAAATGAGCAATTTGGTTTTTTCCTAAGCAAACCTGTTTATTTAGATAAATCATCTTCAACAGTAAAAGGCTATGCTAATAATTTATCCGTTGGAAGTTTAAGTTTTAAAGGAGATAATTATCAAGTTATTCTTACTCCTTCTTCAAGTTGTCAAATTTCTTCAAGTACTGTAATTGATTCTATTTATGCATTAAGCGGTTATGGGTGGGCTCCTAATATAGGTTGGATAAAGTTTAGAAATGATACTACAAGTGAACCAATTTTTGGAGTTTGTCAAGAAAAAAATAAACAATTAAGAGGATATGCTTATAGTGATGTTGTAGGTTGGATAATTTTTAACTGTAAAGAGATTAATGCTTGTCAAACTTCAGATTTTAAGGTTATAGAGGATAAAAATTTTTTATATGGTTACGCTTGGAATGAAAATTTAGGTTGGTTTATTTTTGACGGTAAAGGGGAAAGATTTTATTTTGCCAAAATGAATCCAGAAATTTATTATCTCGATTTGATTTCTGATCCCAGAGTTTTAGTAAAAGACGTTGTTTTTACAAAGGTCGATAATTCTTTTAAAACAAACATTCTTTTAGAGAGCCCTAAGGGCAATAAATTTGACAGTGAAACAACCATCGTTCTTCCGTTTAAATAATTCAAAAAAAGCTCAACTTCTTTTTGCGATAATCGGAGTTATTTTAGTTATTTTTGTTTTTCTGATTATAATGCTTGGAAGTAGTTCTTCAAGTTTTTTTAATTTTTCTGTCACCTTTAAAAACTTTGTTAGCTTAAGATCATTGGTTATTAGTGGATTACGCTATAGTTTATATCAAATTAATCAAAATCCTTATTTTTCAACCACATCTTCTCAATTTAATATGCCACAAGGAAATTTTATTTATACTGTTACAAGTACTAATTTTTTTACTAAAATAATTGAAGTTCAGGCAAATTTAAACAATTCTTCTTTAAGTAAAATCTTAAAAGCCACGGCTACTATTGATGAAGGAGGCGTTATTACTTCTTTGGAAATATCCGAACAGTAATTTTATGTTATTTAGCTCCGGTGGCGGAATTGGCAGACGCGCAAGGTTCAGGGCCTTGTGGTTTTTTAAACCGTAGAGGTTCGAATCCTCTCCGGAGCACAAATTAGTTTTTACTTTTTAGTCTAATTTTAATTTTTTTAGTAGTCGTTAATTTAAAAAATAATTAGTTTAATTTAAAAATGGAACGCAAAACTATTGATAAATCAACTAGTAAATATTTTGGTCAGCTTAAAATTGTTTTCTTGGGAGGACTTGAGGAAATAGGTCGAAATATGTTAGCTTTGGAATTTAATGAGAAAGAAATACTAGTTATTGATATGGGAGTTGGTTATCCTTATTTTGAAGAAATGCCAGGAATAGATTTTACAATTCCAAATGTGGATTATTTGGAAAAGAATAAAGATAAAATACTGGGTATTTTAATAACTCATGGACATTATGATCATATAGGAGCAATCCCTTACTTAATTGACAAGTTAAATAATCCAGTAATTTATGCAACTCCCTTAACAGCGGCTTTGATTTTAAAAAGACAGTCAGATTTTCCCAACGCTCCTAATGTTCAAGTCGTTCAAATAAGTAAAGATAAGATAAAACCTTTTAGTCTGGGATCATTTAAGATTAATTATTTTCATATTAATCATAATATTCCTGATTCTATAGGTTATTTTATAGAAACACCTGTGGGCAATATTGTTCATACCGGAGATTTTAAAATAGATTTTACTCCCTTTTTTGATAAACCAGCCAATTTGTCAAGAATTGTAAAGTTAAGTTTAAAAGGGGTTAGGATTTTGATGATAGATTCCACCAATTCCACTCAACCAGGGTTTGTAGCTTCTGAAAAGTCAATTATGGATAATTTGGAAATAATTTTTAAGAAATCTTCAGGAAGAATAATAGCTGCTACTTTCGCCTCTCTTCTTGAAAGAATCCAGCAGCTTATTTGGCTTTCAGGTATTTATGGCAGAAAAGTGGTTATAGATGGAAGAACTTTAAGATCTAATGTAGAAGTTGCTAGAGCATTAAGATATATAAATTCGCCCAAGGGTATTTTTATTAAGCCCGAAGATAGTTTTCGTTTGCCTCCTAATAAAGTTACTATTATTTGTACTGGTTCTCAGGCAGAAGAAGGTTCTGCGCTTATGAAAATTGCTACTGGTGAACACAAATATTTTAAGATTATACCCGGAGATTCAGTTGTTTTTTCATCTTCTATAATTCCTGGTAACGAAAGAGTAATTCAATCTTTAAAAGATGACTTACAGAAGCAAGGAGCTAATTTATATCATTATCAGATGATGGATATTCACGCTTCAGGACATGCTTTTGCAGACGAGATTAAACTCTTTATTAATTTGATTAGACCAGAATATTTAATTCCTGTTCACGGTCATTATTTTATGCTTAAAGCAGTTGAGGAAATAGGTTTAAATTTAGGAATGTCTAAGGATAGAATACTTTTAGCTTCTAATGGTAGTGTTGTTAAAGTAACGCCTGAAAAAGTTTTTGTATCCAAGGAAAAAGTTTTAAATAACATTGTTTATGTAGATGGTTTAGGGATAGGTGATATTCAAGAGGTTGTTTTAAGAGACAGACAAAGTTTAGCCAGAGATGGTATTTTTGTAGTTATTGTAACTGTTGATTCTATTACTGGAGAAGTTAAAACTAGTCCAGATATTATTTCAAGGGGATTTGTTTATTTAAGAGAGTCAAAAGATTTGCTAAAAGATACTAGAAATTTAATTAAAAAAATAGTTTCTAAAAATATCAAATTCTTGGGAGACGAATCTCCTTTAATTCAAGAAGAACAAATTAAGTATGCTTTAAAAGAAGAAATTGCTGAGTTTTTATTTAAGAAAACTCAAAGAAGGCCAGTTGTTATTCCTGTTTTAATTAAAATATAATATTAGTATATAATAATTATTACAATAACAGCAGAAAATTGAATATTAGTTAAGTTAAAAATGGAGGAAAAGATTACGCGAATAATAATTTGGATTATAGTTTTATGTATGATGGTATACTTTTTATTTTTACCAACAAATATATCACGTCAAGTTCCTAAAGAGGTTGCTCCTTATAAAATTTATTAATTTTTAAATATTGCTCTTGCTAATTCTGTAGGATCTGAGGAAATGATTTTTATTCCAAAAATTTCCAATGATCCAAAGTCAGAATTTAATTTCTTAACTTCTCCTCTGTCAACAAAAAAACCATAATTTAAATCTAAAAGATAAAAAAAGTTAAATGATTGAGTTCCTGTTTGAATTAAATTTTTTATAATTTCCCATAAAAATTTTGAATTCTCAAATAAATTTCCATAAAAATTAACACCTTTTTCTTTTTCTGGTGTTAAACTAACCCAAGCTTTTATATTGTTTTCTTCTTTGGCTAAATTTATTTTTTTCATTAAATTGAAATAGTCTTGAAAGTAATCGGTTGTAAAGTTTTTTTGATAATTCTCTAATTTTCTTTTTAGATCGGTTATTACCACGGGATTATATTTATAAGCAAGAAGTTGAAAATGAGGGTGAAGAATTGAAGCTCCGGATCTAAAATGGTAATTCCAAATTAAAATTCTATTTTTAATTTCTGGGTCAAATTTTTTAATATTTTCAAACCATTCTTTAGCTAAGCTAATGCTTGAAATAAAATCTTTTTCATTTACATCTTGAAAATTATGTTTTTTAAAAATAACTAAACTATGATAGTCTGCCATTTTAGAAAGATTGCTGGCTGTTACTGAAAATTCATTCTCTAATCTTCCTATTTCATCAATAGGTGTTTCTGTCATATATTTGCAAAAAGGATCTTCTTTTTGATTTTCAGTCTCATTTAATGGTTGAGGCCTGTTTGCTCTTGAGAGGTTAAAAATTGCTGATTTTCCTAAAATTTTATCGTCTATAAAAATCAATTTTTGTTTTTTAAATTGTAAATATTTTTCTTGCAAATTATTCAAAATTATTTCTTTTGTTTTTATTTCAAAAATTCGATTAAAAATATCTTCTTCTTTTAAAGATTGTAAAATTTTTTCAAAATTTTCCATCAACGAAAAAATTCTTTGCTAAATTTAATTCATTTGGTAAATAACCTTGGGTTAGTTTTTCCAAAATAATTTTAAATTTTCTTTTTATTATTTTTAAATTTTCTTTTTCTTTAGGAGTTGGTTTTTTTAAGACTATTTTTTCAGCAGGTATTCTTTTTATTCCTTGGATTCCTATTCTAAAACGCCAAAATTTTTTTGTTTTTAAAATTCGAATAATTGATTCGATTCCTTTATGACCTGCAGAACCAGAAGAAAAACTTGCTTTAAATAAAGGGAAAGTTAAATCAGCGTCATCGTGAATAACTAAAATATTTTCTGGCTTAAGATGAAATTTTTCTTTTAGATCTTTCAATCCTTTTCCAGATTCGTTTATATAACCAATATTTGTTGCCAATATTAGATTATTCCATTTTTCAAAAATCGAATTTTTTAAAAACTTAGGATCTTTAAAATAATTTTTTATTATTTCTTTTCCTATATTATGTTTTGTTTGCTCATAATTTTTATCTTCATTACCTATACCATAGATTAATTTAATTTTTTCTTTTTTCATTAAATGTCCTAGGTGATTCCAAAAAAATCTTGGGTTTTTTAATTTGATTTATAAGTCCTTATTTAAATTCAATACTGATTTATATTCATTAACTAGATTAATTTAAAATTGTGCCGTGGGAGGGAATCGAACCCCCGACGCGTGGCTCTTCAGGCCACCGCTCTACCACTGAGCTACCACGGCAATTTTTCTTTTGTTTAAAATATTTTAACATAATTTAATTGATTTTTTAAATTAAAAATTTTTAAGATAAAATTTATTTTAACAATATATCTAAAAAATTTTTAATAAATGAACAAAGAAAATCAGCCACCATTTTTAAAAGAAAAAAAAATTGAAGAAAAAGTTTTCTCTTATCCCGAAAATATTTATAAAGATTATAAAAATACTTTTGAAAGATTATCATTAGATATCAATAAAGACCACCAATCATTGTCAACTCTTTTTTCATTTTTAAATCAGATTTTTTTAAAACAAGAAGAGGAAGTTGTGATTGAAGAAGTATATGATGATTTAAATTTAAAACAACTGGATGAATTATATCAAGAATTTGAAAAAAAGAAAGAAAATCTTAGTTCAGAAATCAATTTAAAAATAGAAAATTTTTTAAGTGATTTTAGAAAACTAAAACAAATAAATAATTTTATCCAAAATATTGATGATTTAAAAAGTAGATTTGAGGAAATTGAATCAAATTTTATTGATTTAAAAACTTTACTTGCAAAAATTGAAAGAATTAAGTTAAAAAGATTAGATTTAATTTTAAAAAATGAAGGTTTTGATTCTCTCGATTCTTTAATATCTGAACTAAATAGTCTTTATAAAGATTTGGATAATTTAGAGAAGAGAAAGAAAAAATTAGATACTGCTTACTCATCTTTTTTTCTAAAAATCCTAAAGCCTTTTAATATTTTAAATAAAAGAAATTATGCTGATTTAAAAAAACAAAAAGAGGATATTATTAAAAGAATAAAAAATCTTACTGGATTAAAAGAAGAAATTTCTAGACCCTCTTTTCAACAAGACCAATATTCTTCTGTTTATTTGAATTTTAAAACAGAACTCTTTGATTTATTGCTTGAAAAATCCAAAGAAAATTTAGAATATTATTTTAACAAAATAGATAATCTTTTAAAAGAACTGAAACAATTTTTACTTAAGCATTTATTTACAGAATCAAAAATAGAATCTAATGAGCAGATAAAAGATTATTTATTAAATAGTTTAAATTTTTCCTTATTTAAAGATTTATATCAAAACTATTCTTTAATAGGATTAATTGATGAAATACATAGAAATTTAAATTATCCATATTCTGAAAATTATTATTCGTTTAAAGAAATTTTAAATAAGATACACTCAAGATTTTTTGAGGTTTTTTCATTTTTTTCTAATGTTTTTGCTGATTCTTCATTTTTGGAGAGAAATTTTTATTTTCAACAATGGATACCTTTTAAGGAGCAATTTAAAGACAAAAAAGGTGTATATGAGTTTTTAAATTTTACAGAAGAAAAGTCTTTAGATTTTTTTGAATACTCTTTATTTGATAAATTTTCTAGTTTACCAAAAGAAATAAAAAGATTAAATATAAGCGAAAGTCTTCTTAGTTTTAAGACTCCCAAGGCAATTCTTTTAAATATTTTAAATTCTTTTGTTGAACCAGGAAAATCTGGTGATTATCCTTTTATATTTGGAGAGCAAAACTGTGAAATTTTAAAATATTTAAAATCCTTAGATGAAGAACAAATAGAAAGACTCGAAAATTTTGTTAATAAAGAATTTGAAATAGAAGATTTAATTTCCTTTATTAAAGACCTAAAATCTAAGCCAGATATTAGCATTAAAGATTATAACCAACTGCTTATAAAAACTTTAAACTTGTCTTTTCAATTTTTTGATAAAAACAATAATAATCAGGATCGTATAGATTTTGTTTTTAAAGTTTTTAGTATTTTAATTCACCAAATGCCAACAATTCTCAAAGATTTTAATAGAGATTTAAACGAAAATCAACTTTTTATATTTTTTAAATTCTTATCTGAAAACTCGTATTTGATTTCAATCAAAGATTTTTATTTTAACTCAAGAGAATTTTTAAAAAAAATTTTTAAATTTATTTTAAATTTAAAAAATTTAGATATCTTAGAAGAAAAGGGCATTTCTTTTTTAAAACAATATTGTGTTTTTATAACAAGCCTATTTATTGAAGACGAAAATTTACCTTTTGTTTTGGAAGTATTGCATAAATTAACTAATTTATCAAAAGAGGATTTAGAAGAAGGTGCTAAAATAATTCTCTTTTTAATGAATAAAAAATATAATTTTTCCTATAGTCCTTTGATGATAAAGGATTTAATAGAATTTTTTAGCGATAAATCAAACATCGATTTTATTGAAACTTTAATAAATGAATTTAGTTATTATTTTGATATGAATGATCTGCCTATTTTAAAGTCCTTAGTTAAAGAAAAAGATGATTTTTTAAAAAAATGCAAAGAAGCTAAGTCTTTTTATCCTGAATTTAGATACTTTATTATAGAAGAGAAAAGTTTATCTTATAATGTAACTTTTTCAGATCCTTATGAAATTTTAGCTTATCATTTTGATTATAGAGATTATAGATCAAAAGATTTTTTTGATTTTTTTAACTTTTTGATGTCTTTCAAAAAAAATGGTCAAATCCAGCTATATAATAAAATCTTAGAATCTTTAATTAAAGTTTTAAAAATAAGATTTAAAATATATGTTTTTGAAGATGAAAAAATATTACAGGAAGATTTTAAATTGCTATCTGCTTTTGTTGATAAAATAACTGATGAAACAAATCCCATATTTTACTATTTGACTAATTTGCCTGAAGGTTATCACAGAAGTAAGACTATTGAATATATTATTAAAATAATTTTTAAAAGTAAGGATAAAGGTTTAAAAGTTTTAGATGAAATTATAGATAAAGATTTTATAAGCTTGATTCAACCAGGCGGCCCCCTTTATTTAAATCGATATATAGTTTTTGAACAAATTTATTCAAACTCTGATTCATTGCTTATGATTTATAAAATAAAAAGATATTTTTCAAGACAAATTCCTTATTGGAAATTTCTTTTTTTATATACTAGTCTTAGAATAGAAGAAGCCTTAAAATATGCTTCCTCTGAATATCCAATAAAAAAAATTTTAAACATTCCCTTGAAAAATATAAGAGAAAAAAGATTGTATAAAATTTTATCTGAAGAAATACCAGAAGATGTTAAAAGAAATACTATAGAAAAAATTAAATCCGGAGAAATAGAATCAATACCTTTTAAAGATTTAAGTGATACAGCTAAAAAGCTAGTTTTTAGAGATTTTATAAGAAGGACAATTATAGATTCAAGAGATGAACATTTTAAAAAAATAACTGATAAAAGAAATAGAGAAATTGTAAAGGAAAACAAGAAATTATTTTTTAAGGAAGGTATGTATCTTCAT
>Ga0068706_1000353_pt1 | contig 23177 bp, 15 predicted proteins | sample YNPMSBMetaG_FD_65632 | JGI IMG/M metagenome (GOLD analysis project Ga0068706, IMG submission 65632) | Anoxygenic and chlorotrophic microbial mat microbial communities from Yellowstone National Park, USA - YNP MS-B MetaG | ecosystem: Environmental > Aquatic > Thermal springs > Hot (42-90C) >...
AAACCTGATTACCATTCGCTATACGAAAACGAGGTATATTATTCGTTCGAAAAGTTAATGCTTGGGCATCCGTAGTACCTACGAAATTAGTTGCAGAGTTGGTACCGGCATTACCATTCAATAGCCATGCATCATTAGAAACACCCGCAGAAAGGTTTACCCATTTGATACCATCCCAATAATAAAAACCAGGAACAACATCGTTTATAGTAGCTTGATTATACACTAAAAGACTTACCGCAGGGCTTGCGACAGGAGCAGGGTTATTAGTTGCTACTAAATTTACTCGTGGTATTAAAATTCCTTTATCTGTTGCTACCACGTCTAAACGTGCGGATGCATCCGGGCTTAGTGTACCTATACCTACCCCTTGATTTTGTGCATATAACAACGAAAAGCAAGTAATTATGATTACAAAACTTTTTTTCATAACAATTTAATTTATCATTTAACTGGTTTGCAAATATACAAGCTTTTTTATGAATGGACAAATTTTTTTAAATTTTCTATGATAAATTGTTAACAAGAAAATAAACTTTAAATTTTATCTCCTCATTTTTTTTCTTCAATACGAGAAGAAATTTTTTTATTCGCATTCAAAAGATTATCATTTTCAGCGGTAGGAAATACATTCTGCGTCACATTAGAATTTAGATTTTGAATGGTCGTTGCATTTTGCTTATTAGAATTTTGGGAATTCATGGATTGATTTGAATGATTATTTTGTGAAGAAGATTGAACAGATGGTAAATCACGCAAGCTTGAGGCATTAGAAAGAACTATATTTTGTTGCCCATAAAGGTAAGAACTAAAAAATAAACCTACAAAAAGTATTTTTCTCATATGCCTTTTTGAATCATCTTTTAATTTGGATTAACGTTAAATTTCTTTCGTAAACATCAAGAGTACCGCCGTTGGTACCAAAACAATTTCCGTAAAGTTCAAGCCTATAATAATAGGTTACACCAGGAGTTAAGTTCATATCTGCATAGGTAACAGAAGTACCCATATTAAAACCAGAGGTTGTACTACCCAAACCATTCGGAAAACGAAGTGCACAAATTCCACTGCTGTAAGTACATATAGTGGGGTTTACAGTAAAAGCGGGGTCCTGTGCTCTTCGTAAAACAAGAAAGTAACCTGCTAAACTATGATTTCCCGTAAAGGTTGTTGCGTTTACTATTCTAGCAAAACCTGTAACCAATACTCCACTGTTATTCACTCCATTGCCATCGTTGATAGTAACAGAAATAGTAGTGCCATTAATTGGGACAGCAGAAGCATTATATGCAATAGACTGAATTGCATCATTGTTAACACCTTGAATTTCTTGGTTAACAAAATCACCTTCAAAACGAACATTACCAACCACTTGAAGTCGATGGTTAGGTGTAGAAGTACCTATTCCGACATTTCCATTCGCCGCTATTCTCATGCGTTCAGCTCCTGCAGTAGAAAAACCTAATTCATCTACGGATGCTCTAAATAAGCCTATATCTGAATCATTTTCCCAAGAATAAAACGGAGCGTTAGCGGTACCATTTGCTAAGGCGTAAACCTGATTACCATTCGCTATACGGAACCTTTCTACGTTATTCGTTCGAAAAGTTAAAGCTTGGGCATCCGTAGTACCTACAAATTGGTTTGCAGGATTAGTACCTGAATTACCATTCAATAGCCATGCATCCCCGGTAGAAAGCCTTACCCACTGGCTACCGCTCCAATAGTAATATCCTGGTGTTACATCATTTATAGTTGCCAAATTGTAAACTAATAAACTCGTTGCAGGGCTCATTACTGGAGAGGAATTATTCGTTGAAGTTAAGCTAACACGTGGAATCAACAACCCTTTATCCGTTGCAGATACTTCTAATTTTGCAGATGCATCTGGTGTACTGGTACCAATGCCTACATTTTGTGCTAACACATAAGAGCAAGCATAAGAGCAAGAAATCATTAAAACAAGTAAACTTTTTTTCATAACTTTTCTCCAATTTTATTTTACATCTGCAAATATAATACCCATGAAATAAAAAAGCAAATAAAAAATTAAATTTTTATAAAATTATTTTTTTTTGTAGTTTACTCACTCAAAACTTTGTTTCAAGCCACAAATAACACGAATGAACACGAATTATATTTGTGCATAAGTGACAACTTAAATCTTTGGCCACGAAAAAGCCCAAACGATTTTAATTAAATAAAAAACTAACCCGATTAAAAAGGAATTTTTTATCTTAAAATGACTAGTTTTTCGTATTTACTGACTACGTCGCCTGTTCGGGGGGCACGAACTGTCACTTTATAAATATAAGTGCCACGACCAATTCTATCGCCGTAGTCATCTAAACCATCCCATTCTATTCGGTTACAAATTTTACTTTCAGCATAAATTTTGTCTTGTAAGGTTTTTATGAGCTTACCTGAAATAGTAAAAATGTCAATTTGGATATCTAACTCATCGCCGGCGCGGTTGTGTTCAAAAAAGAATTGCGTTTTGGTAGTAAAAGGATTAGGATAATTAAGCAGCCTATCAATGACTAATTTTGCATTATTTTCTACGATAAAACAAGTTTCGTCGGTAGCGGAATTATTATTTACGTCCCAAACTTTGATTTTAAGACAATGCTCACCTGGCGAAAGGTTTTGTAAGCGATATTCAATTTTACCTGAATTATACGAATTAGTATTCGCTTTATAGTAGTCGTTGAGAATAATGGGGTTATTGACATTGTTATCAAGGATAGCAACTAATTCACGACCAACGCCTAAGCCAGTGGTATTGATGCCGTTATCATCATGTATGAGCGCAATAAGTAAAGGATTTTGGCTCGTAAGCCCGCCATTTATCCAACAACAAGTATCGTTTAAAAACAAATTTACAATCGGAGGTTGTTTATCTATTGTTGCGGTTGTATCTGTACAACAGACCACTACATCATTTCTGCAACCTGATGCATCTAAATTAGCACTTTTAGCATAAAAAATCAATTTTCCGGTGCCGATATCATAGGAAATATCCAAAGGAACTACAAATTGAACGGTAAATTTTCCATTCGTGACCGTCACTTCTCCATTAAACAAAATATTTTTGTAGAGGTTAAAAGTATAATTTATACAATGATTAGGGCGTAGGGTGGAAGGTTTATCAAAAATAGTTGCTACCAATGTGCCTTGAAAACTTTCATCTACGGTTTGGTTAAAATTACGGATTTCTCCTTTGAGTGTAACGAACTGACGGGCTCTAATGGTATCTTGTCCAGAAGTATTGGAATTGATTTCTGTAATAACAATTTGTTTTTGAGGATAATTGAGGATAAGCCCGGGGTCCATTAACAAAGAGTAACTTCGGGTATTAGTAGGAGCACTTGGAAAAGTTGAATTTTTTGTTAAGCGATAGATTTCTCCAATGGTAAGGTAAGTTTGATTGACAGTATCTTTTGAAAATACATAGTTATAAAAATTATCATTAATTTTAAAATTTGCAGAAGAAAAAACGACACGCACGGAAGTTAGCAGTCCTATGGCACCGCCATTAGAATTGGATATCAATTGCTCAGCTCCACTGCGAAAGTCATTTTCATCCCAACGACCAAACTCGCAGGTAGCAGTAACGTACATAGGTAAAGCATTATAATTAGTAAGCGCCTGAATATCACGAATTTCAAATAATTTAGAATTAGACCAACCGTCTTCCCCGCCGTGTCCCGTATAATTAACAATCAGGCTTCCGGCTTGTATTTTATCCAAAAATCTGGTTCTAGCAGCAGGAAAACGTATACCATTTGGGGAATTCACTGCGGGGTAAGTATCCAAATAAATTTTGTCTATGTACATACATGGGGCATTACTTTTAACCTTATTACTCAACTGGTCTGCTTCATTCATATGATTGCATTCTACATTAGAACCACTTATTTTAACATCTCCCACAAATAAAATTTTATTTCGCCATTCTCCAAGAGTTTGCAGGTTTGTTACGTAATGAATAATTTTATTAACTACATTTTGTGCATCTGTTAGGTTTTCTACGGGAAGCCTACCAATAGCAATATCGGAATAATGTATTTCTGAAGGTTCTGCCCATCTACCTTCGTTATCATCTAAGAAGGTAAAATAATCATCACTGACATAAGATTGAGGGGGATTAAGTGACTCGCGAGATTGGTAAGTTGGAATATAATTTACGCCTTGAATGCGATTTTTGGGGTCATAATGTCCATCACCGAATAATAGAACCCATTTTAAAGCTTGTTCAGCGTTAGAATTGTATCGGTCATAAAACATTTTGAGAAAATTACGTATGGCAGTAACATCTTTTCTACCGCCACCAAATTCATTAAAAATTTCATGGATATTAACAACATGCACTTTTCGTTGATAGTGATTTCGGTGAAAATTAGCTAATTGTTCTGCGACGCTACGAAGTTCTTGCGGTGTAATAATGATATATTGAGCCCAATCTAAACCATGTAAATCTTGGTTGTCTATAGGATGAACGAACACCGGGCTCGGAACTTGGTCAGGTTGAAAAGAAACAAATGTATTTTTATTTGCATTTATATGGAATTCATGGTTAGAACCGTTATAGTTAGTTTGTTGAAATACGGGGTCTTGCCCATTAGTTACATCCCAAAGCCATAAATTGCTAGTTCCTTCTAATGAAATAGTAACCAAACCTTGTTGTTGAATCCTAAAAACATAACTATTTCCGAAGTGTTTAATTTTTTGTTCATATTCAATTTCAATAAAATTTAACCAACCCACGGAATCATAAGTTTTGTTATGTTTAAGGTTAAGATTAAGCGTTGAACCGATTTGAGCTTGCGGTAGGGTCGTACAGTTATAAGTATTTGAAGCATAGGGAGCATCAGGTGCCGTTACAAAAACAGATGCCGCAGGAATAGTCGCAATAGGGCTAGCGTTATGGCTTAATGTCCAACTACTCTGAACCCCCCCCCGAGTATATACATGCGTACGAATGATTAAGTTAGAGTTTTCTACTATGTTATAAATCGGGAATGAATAATCCCGCGAGGTTATAAAATCAAAAATAGGACCGACCCACAGGCGCCCCGTTTTGAGCAAGTTATTTTGTTCTTCTTCAATCCATTGTAAAGTTTTACAGGTATTAACAAGCATACCGCCACTCGGCTCTGAGTTTCTGGTAGTTATACGTTTCCCTGTTTGGTTTCCTACCGTAATAAAGTAAAAGGTACTATCCGAATAAATATTCAAAATATGTTTTTCTACACAGCCTGAGGTATCCCAATTGATTCTATGTGGACTTTCTCCATAAAACAAAATATAATCTTCATCATCAAATTTACCATCTTGTTCACCTTTGACATAAATGGCATTTTCGTATAAATCATCATAAATAGCTTGGGAATTAGGTTGGGGAAGCATTTTTCCGCCGTTACCATAAATTTGGATTTTGCGTGGGTCTAAGTTATTGACATCAAAGCCCATTTGAGCCATTTGGGAACGTGTAATTTTGTATACTCCGTTATCTATTACGCCTAATTTGTAGAATCTTCCCGTAGCTAATACTGAATGAGCAGCATAATTTCTTTGTGTTTTTTGATTTCGAAAAGCAAAAGGAATAGGTTGTAATTTAAAATCAATATTTTGCACTAAACGCAATTGCCCTTGCCTATTTACTTGAGCTCCATACACTTTAACAGGTAAAAATGGCTTGCCTTTATCATATACAATTTCTTGAATCTGAACGAGTTGTTGGGGGTACCAATCTTCTCCGTTTAATTTCAAAGCACTATATTTTAATTCTATTTTTAGGTCTGTATCTTGATAAAAACTTGTAACATCAGCTAATTGGTAGCTATTTTGAGTAACGGGCAACAAGTAAGTTTTTACAGGTAGGAATTCAAAATCTTCGTCGTAGCCACAGTCCTGACAATAAGGGATTTTTTGGAGAGGAGAATTGCCTAAACCTATTTTCATAGGGATAGGTTTTTGCCACTCAGGTTTCCAAGAGTAAACAAGAGCGTTTTGGGCTAAAATCACATTCCATGAGCAAGCTAAAAGAATTAAAATGCTAATTTTCTTCATGACGTTTGTCATTATAACGAAAATTTTTTACAAAGATGCACAAATTCTTAAAATAAAATTAAAATTTTTTTGGCTTTGAAAAACAATAAAGATAAGGGTTAATCTAATTTGTAATCTTGGGCGATTTTGACGAATCTATCAAAAAGGAATTCGTGATTATTTTTGGTTTCAGAGAGGTGGAGGTTAAGGAATTCAATTGCTTCTTGGGGAGTTCTTTCGGATAACATTTTACGAACGAGCCAAATTCTTTGTAGGGTGTTAGGTTTTATTAACAAATCTTCTTTACGGGTTCCGGAAGCAAGGATATCAATAGCGGGATAGATTCTGCGGTTAGCGAGTTTTCTATCTAATTGAAGTTCCATGTTTCCTGTACCTTTAAATTCTTCAAAGATGACTTCATCCATTTTAGAGCCTGTATCAATCAGCGCGGTAGCAAGAATCGTTAAAGAGCCACCATTTTCTACTTTACGAGCAGCGCCAAAGAAACGTTTAGGTTTATGGAGAGCATTTGCATCTACGCCACCAGATAAAATTTTACCCGAGGCCGGCATCACCGTATTATGAGCTCTTGCTAAACGTGTAATGGAATCTAACAAAATAACGACATCGTAACCACATTCTACTAATCTTTTAGCTTTTTCTATAGCCATATTGGCAACATGCACATGTCTTTCTGCGGGCTCATCAAACGTAGAAGCTATCACCTCAGCTTTAACTGACCGAGCCATGTCTGTAACTTCCTCGGGTCTTTCATCTATCAGTAAAATGATTAGATAAGCCTCGGGGTGATTATGGGCTATCGCATTAGCAATTTTTTGAAGTAGGATGGTTTTACCTGTTTTGGGCTGGGCTACAATTAGACCTCTCTGCCCTTTGGCTATCGGGCAAAACATATCTAAGATTCTCAAAGAATTATCCCCACACGGGTAACTTTCTAAATTAAATTTTTGATAAGGAAAAATAGGAGTAAGATGTTCAAAAGATATTCTATCTCGTACTACTTCAACAGGTAAACCATTGATTAACTCAATATTAACCAAATAATAGTATTTCTCGTTATCTCGTGGCGGGCGCACAGTTCCTTGAATTGTATCTCCGTTCCGCAAACCATAATTCTTAATAAGCGAATTTGAAATATAAATATCATCAGGAGAAGGTAAATAATTATACTCAGCAGACCTCAAAAAACCATTTCCACTCAAAATTTCTAATACACCTGAACCTGTAAAAGTTAAGAATGGTAATTCCTCTTTTTTTTCAATTTTTATTTCTTTTTTAACTTGCTCTTCTGGAGTAGTATCAGCTATTTCTACTTCATTAACTGATGTAACATTTTCATTATTAGGGTTTTCAATTTCATAGCTTTCTAATTCATCTAACGTTTTTAAAAACTCATCAATTACATTGTTATCATCCTTTTTTTCTTCTATTATCTTAGCTTTATTTTGAAATAAAGGCTTTTTCTCTTGGACTTCGTTTTCAGTTTTAGGTTTTTCTGCCGTAGAATTGTCTGTTGTAACATTTTTTTCATGAGTCCTTTTCCGTTTCTTTTTTACATTTTCAGGCTTTACGTTCTCATTTGATACCTCAACTGGAACGGTATCATGGTTTTCTTCTGTAACGTTTTGTAAACTTTCAGAAGATTTTTGTTCATAATATGCCGTAATTGCGTTGATAATATCTTGTTTTTTGTAATCCTTAGCTAAAGGAATAGATAATTCCTTTGCCATCCGACGTAAATCGGCAATTAACATGTTAGACAAATCAGTTAAATTATGCATATTTTACTTAAAGTATGGAATTAGATTTTTTATTTTTATTTTAGATGTTGTTTGAGTTCTATGTAAAAACTAAATAATACGAGAGTGCAAAAGTAAATACTTTTTTAATACCAAACAAGTGAATTCTTATTTTCTCAAATAAAAAATCAAAGTTCCTATTATTCGCCATAAAAATAAATGAAATAATCTTTTCTGCTCTTTTTTAATCAATAATACTGAATTGCCCTATAAATTCTTTTCCTTTGCTTATAGCTTTGAAAAGGTAAATCCCTGGATTAACTTTTTTTCCTTCTATATCTTTTAAATTCCAGTCTACACCACCGAGCCCATTTTCTTCTTTAACTTTTTGAATAAAACGCCCTGAGAGCGTGAAAATTTCTACTTCCGTTTGGTCAGGTACTTTTGCAAATGTAACTTTCTCATGTTTAGACAAAACAACAGGATTCGGATAAACTAATGCTTCTTGCAATTCGTTTGGTTTTCCTGCAAAAATAGCCATATCTCCGATGTTCTCATAAGTCTTATAACCTTCCTCATTCCATAAATCAAAAACTTTTACACGTACTTCATAGCCCATATTTCCTAAAATAGCCTCGTCAAACGTTAATTCTATTTCGTTTGTACTTAATTTCTGGTAATTCAAAATTCTTCCAATTGAACTTTTAAACTTTTGGATATCCAAACTATTATCAGCAATGGGTTCATTAAAACGTAAAATGGCTTTCTTTGGATTTATAGCATACCAATGGGTTATAAACAAAATTTTGGTTTCTTCAGGTATATAATTGAAAATCAGGGAGTCCTGAGTTGATGACAAGCATCCGCCGAATTCATCTTTTAAATCTTTATGGAAATGTACTACGTTAGAACCGATTTGTAAAGGGCTACTTAATTTAACTATGCAAAAATTAGGATGCACAACCATCGTTTGAAAAGGTTCATGATTTACTAAAATTTCGTGTGGCAAAGTTTGTTCATGAATTTTTTGAGAGGTGAAAAGTTTTATAGTTAAGCTATCTATTACGTGAAGGCTATCCATAGTAAATGGTGGATGCGGATAAGCATAAACGGCGTAACTCAAATTACTGAAAGGCGGGCTATTCAATGAGTTATAAGAGCTTACAGCTATCCATTTAGGAGTTTGTATAGTATCTTTCCATTCGCTTGTGTTGACAATCTGAAAACTTTGAAACGTAAAAAGCGAGGGTTCTGCTTTCCAAATTAAGTACTCAGAAATATTAGGAATTGGTGCCCAATCTACAAAGATGCTATCTCCACAGGTAAGAATGTTCAAAGAGGAGACGTCTGGAAGAAAATTGGATGTAGCATTCCATTCAAAAAATTCGGTACTATCCGAAGTAATTAAAGATATTTCGGGGTAATTGTTAAGGTTTGCGTCTACGATGGCGTGAGTACTTTGTTGGCTGCCATAATGAAACCAAGTAAAGGTATATTGCCCGTTGAGGTAATCCAAAAGATAGGTAACAGGAAAAGGTGAAAAAAGCCACTCGGGCGTACCGTCACCGTCTATATCCACCATAGAACTGGCGTTCCAAGTATCAGAATGATGATTAAAGAGATAAGTTTGCCAAATGAGTTGGTAGTTATCATTGCTAACAGCTTCAAAAACAAGAATTTTCCAATAAGGAGTATCATATTCAAAATCAGCATTCCGTAGGGACGAGGTTTTGGAAGCTACGAAAATTTCAGGGTATCCATTGCCGTTCAAGTCGCCAGCTATAATCGCGTCAGAAGATTTTTCTAAGTCACCTGAAAAATAAAATTTTAGTTTGTATTGATTATCGCTAAGGTTTTCATAAATAAAAATGTCGCCATCATAATCACCAAAAGCAATATCCGTTTGACCGTCTAAATCTAAATCTTGAACAACCACTCGTGGAGCTGTGGAACCTATGTAATCAGAGGAGGTATCAGGAAGAGTAGCAATTGGCAGAAATTCTCCGTTAGCTTGACGTTCTAAAATGACATAATCTTTAAAGTCTTTGGCAATAATTTCTATAAGCCCGTCTTGGTCAGTATCTGCAAATTGAGCAGGAAAGAACCTGTTATTCAATAACTTAGGATTTTTAGGTAGAAGCAATCCTGAATTTTGAAACAGAAAAATGGTATCCCGAAGGTTAGTAAGAAGTTCATGATTTAGAAAATCTTTGGGGATACGCGGAGCTTCGGTGATGAGGCTATCTATTGTAATCCATTGATTAGCATTGAATTCAGCTAAATAAATTTTATGGGAATAGGAGTTAGTACTATCCCAAGGATTGTAAAGAATTTCGGGCAGGTTATCGTTATCTAAATCCAAAGATTTATTCAAGAAATGCCCTGCGGGTAATTTGTAAGTTTTTGGCAATAAGGTAGTTAATGGAATAGAATGCGGTTGAAAAGTAAACATACCAGTAAGAGAAGTATCAATCAATCCTGATAAACCTTGGGCAATCAATTGATAAGAATAATTTCCTGGTTTTAAAACCTCAGTACCGAGCAAAAAAAAGCCGTTTTGAGTAATTTTGTCATAAGTAAAAATTTGAGTTTGATAAGTGGAAAGATTTTGAATTTTTAATTTTGCAAAAATCGGTTGGTTAGCACGATAAACAAGCATCCATTTTTTTTCTTGGTTTTCATAAGCGAAGTCATTCAGTTTGATTTCTACAATAGGTGGCGACCTTAGGATATAAATTTTACTACGAGTTTGAAGGGTTTTACCATTTTTTAGAAGCAGTTCAAGCCCAAGGGTATAAATACCATCTGGTAAATTTTGGACATTCCATGTGAAAACTTTTGTAGCGATATGTTGAAAATCTCCTGTGAATAAAGTTATGGGGTTATTGCCTATGGAGTCACCTAAAAAGTAAAATAATTTAAAGGATTGAAGTAAGGGGTGTAAGACAGTGGTTATCAATGGGATAGTATCTTGGTAAAAGCCTTGTAGGTTGAGGGGGGTGTGGATTTGGTAGTTAATGGAAGTAGGAAATTGGAGTGCTTTGAGGAGGTCCAGTCTACCGGCGCCTGTAAAATAATCCCAACCAGGGTTTTGGATGTCCGTAGCGGAAGAGGTCAAAATTCCTTTTATTTGGAGGGGAGTTAAAGAAGGATAAATGGATTTGAGAAGAGCGGCAGCTGCCGAGACCATAGGAGCAGAGGTAGAAGTACCTGAAAACTCACTGTGGGCATTACGGTCAGTAGAATCAGTTAACGTAGTAGTGTAAATATTAGCGCCAGGAGCACATAAGTCTACGGTGCCACCGTAAGAACTTAAAGGCCACAAAAATTCTCTGTTATTTTGATACATGGAAGCGGAAACGCTAATCACTTCATCAAAACCGGAAGGATAATGCGGGTTATCGCCTGTTCCATTTCCTGCGGAGGCTATCATGATAACATTTTGGGAATAAGCATATTGAATAGCGGCATGCATGATTTGTGAAGGATAAATATCGCCAAAGCTAAAATTTAAAATGTGGGCGCCGTTATCAACGGCATAAACAATTGCCCGAGCGATATCATCATCTTCACCGTTACCGGAAGCAGCAAAAGCTCTGATTATCATCAATTTAGCTTCAGGAGCAATACCTATACCGCCTTTTTGGTTATTTGCTTTTGCACCGATAATACCAGCAACTAAAGTACCATGTCGGTTGTCATCAAAGGGAACAGGGTCTTCAAAAAGATAGTCACCGCCACCTAATAAACGGGGTTGGTCAGTAAAATCATAACCTACGACATCGTCTACATAGCCGTTTCCGTCCTGGTCTATACCATCTAAATCACCTGAAATACCATCTATTATACTGTCCTTCGCCCAGAAATCCAATTTTTGATTTCCGTTCAAATCTTCAAGGGGATTTATAAATAATTGACCATCGAATTCTTCGTGATAAAAATCAAGCCCTGTGTCAATGATACCAATAATAACGCCATGCCCCCGCGTAATATTATGGGCATCTAAGGTACGAATAAGTTCATGATGGTATTGTTTGGGTAAATCCGGGTCATTGTAAGAATGTAACGAAAAAGTTTTAATCGGTTCAACGATTTGGAGAGCTGAACGGTTTTTGGCAATCCATTGCTGATAATGAACACTATCCGGAAAAGTAATTGTAAACCAGTGACTTAATGGATGATTCAGAGCATAAACTAATGGCTTCAACTGTGTAAATTCCTGATTTTTATAGAATTGCGGGTTTTGGTAGACCTGATAGAGTTGAGTTTTTAGAGACGGTGCACTAACTTTAACATTTACGTGGATTTGTGCATGGGAGATATGCAAGTAAGAAAAAATAATTATCAAAATACATTTTTTCATAAGAAAATTACACAAATATAACGCAAAAAGTTTATAAAAAGGAAACATGGCTTATATTTTTTAAGCCACGTATTTTAGAAGAAACTTACATAGGATATTTTTTATCTCGCCACGAATTAGATGAGCTTTCATGAATTACATAGTAAACATTTGGCAATCTTTCATCACCAGAAATTAGATAAGTATGCACGAGCTAGTATTTGTGCGTTAGTATCAAATTTAGCCTAACGAAAATTTAGCCTAACGAAAATCAGTAGAGTTCAGGAGAATATTATTTTTTCTCTTTAGTTTCATTTTTGGGTTCAGTTTGTTTTTTTTCTTGTTTGGTTTGCGTTGCTTTTTTGTTTTCTTCTTCTGCATTTTTCATGTTCTGAACTTCCTTACGGATTTCCGTAGCAAGGTTTTTGAGTTCTTGCATCGCTTTTCTGATTCTTGTTCCGGCAGCTTTGTTGTTTTTTTCATAGAACTTGCCGAAATCTTCTTCTACTCTGTCAATGATTTCTTTAATTTGTGCAAAACGATTCATAGGCCAGTAAATAATTTTCTTGCAAACATATATATTATTTGTTATCGTGCAAAATTTTTTTAAAAAAAAATTAAAAAAAAATTTTTTATAGTTTTATAAAAAGTTTAGGTTTATTTCAAAAACTTTTTTCTGCAAAATAGTTTTATCAATTTGATTAAATAAATCATCTATTTTCAGGTTATTAGCTAAAACCCATCCAGGTTGTATCTCAAACCATGGTACAATTACAAATTCTCTTTGATGAAGAAAAGGATGGGGCAAGATAAGTTGTGTATCATTAAGAACGATATTTTCGTAATCTAACAAATCTAGATCAATGGTTCTGTTATCCCATTTTGTAGTTCTTTTTCTTCCTAATTCCCGTTCTATTTTTAATAAGTTTTCAAGAAGTTGGTAGGGTGTCAAAGAAGTTTGAATTTTCATAACGGCATTGAAAAAAGGGTTTAAATTAGGGTTTCCCCAAGGTTGTGTTTCATAAATAGAAGAAATTTTAAGAATTTCAGTTATTTTTTTGGTTTTTTCAAGAGCATCAAAGATATATTTTAAGCGAGGCTCAATATTAGAACCGATTCCAATAAAAGCAATGGGCATTAAAAATCCAAAATTGAAGTTTTGAGTTTGGGGTACTGAATTCTTTTAACTGAAAAACATAAACCCGTATCTGTATCAATTTCAAAGACTGCACCTTGAACACAAATATTTCCTTCGGCAAGTTTATATTTTTGAGGTATTTGAGTAAGAAAGCGTTGGATGGAGGTTTGGGAATCCATGCCGATAACAGAATGATAAGGACCACAAAACCCGACGTCTGTAATGTAACCAGTTCCGTGGGGCAAAATTTGCTCGTCTGCGGTTTGAACATGGGTATGTGTGCCCGCTAAAGCGGATACTTTACCATCAATCAATCTAGCAAAAGACCATTTTTCGGCGGTAGCTTCTGCATGAAAATCAATAAAAATCAAAGAGGTTTGTTGCTTGATTTCTTCAATTAAAGGCAAAACCGTATGAAAAGGGCAAGCAATAGGGTTCTGAAAAAAAACTAAGCCTCTTAAATTGATGACACCGATTTTGTAGGAAGTGGAAGGTATTTCATAAATACCATAGCCATTACCTGGAGCCTCTTTAGGATAATTGTGCGGTCTTAGTAAACGTTTTTCTTTTTCCATCAAAGGAAAGACTAAATATTTATCAAAAGAGTGGTCACCACCTGTTATTACGTCTACCCCAGAATTAAAAAGTTGGTTTACGATTTGGTCATTGATACCTTTGCCTTGGTGCGCATTTTCTCCATTTGCTACGCAAAAATGTATATTTTCTTGCTTTCGGAGTTCAGGTAATAATTTACACACAAAATTTACTCCCTCCTCTCCGACAATGTCGCCTAACATCATAATTCTAATTTCCGACATCTTGCAGATATTCTTTTATTTCTGTTAAACTCAAAACTTGTTGTTGCCCCGTAGATAAATTTTTCAATCCATATTGGTTACTTAAGATTTCTTGTTCACCGACAATCAGCACGTATGGAATAGATTTTTTGTCAGCTAATTGGATTTGTTTACCGAGTTTATCGCTTTTAGGGGAAATTTCTGTTCTTATATTGTTAGTTCTAAGGAAGTTAGCAATTTCAAAAACTTTTTTGAGGTGAATATTTTCAAAATACACAATAAAAACAACGGGCATTTTAAGCACAAGTTGTTGGAAGAGTTGGAGTTCATTCATAGCATCGTAGATGCGGTCAATACCAAAAGAGATGCCTGCACCGCTAAGCCCTACTTTGCCAAAAAGTGCAGTCAAATTGTCATATCTACCGCCACCACCGATGCTTCCAACATGAACGCCTTGTAATTTTACCTCAAAAATACAACCCGTATAGTAATTCAAGCCTCTGACTAAGGTCAAATCTAGTTTTAGATGCGGTAAAATTTCAGTGTTTGAAGCCGTAACCATATCATAAATCCATCGGATTTCTTGAATAGCTTTTTTCCCAACTTCTTGATTATCAAATAATTGTTCAAGAAAACTTAAAGTTTCTTCCAATGTATCTTTGGGAGAAAAAATTTTTTGAATTTGTTCAATCACTTGATTATCAAAGCCTCTTTGTAAAAGTTCGTTATTAACGCCTTTCCATTGAATTTTATCTAACTTATCAATAGCAACACAAAAATCAGTAAATTTATCAGTTAAATGCAGTGCGTCTACAATGGCTTGAAGAATTTTACGATGGTTTAAATGGATAAAGAATTGTTGAAAGCCTAAATTTTTAAGGGCTTGATAGTAAATTTGAATAAATTCAACTTCGTAAATTAAGGAATCTGAGCCAACGATATCGGCATCACATTGCCAAAACTCACGGTATCTACCTTTTTGGGGCGAATCGCCACGCCAAACAGGTTGAATTTGATAACGTTTAAACGGAAAAACAATTTCATTTTGATGCATCACCACAAAACGAGCCAACGGAACGGTTAAATCATAGCGTAATGCTTTCTCACAAATTTGATAACTCAACGAAGTATAATTTTTTTCTTGCCAAAGTTGTTCATTTACATCATTCAGGAAGTTCCCAGAATTTAAAATTTTGAATATCAGGCGGTCACCTTCTTCACCATATTTGCCTGTCAAAGTGCTTAATTTTTCAATGGCAGGAGTTTCAATGGGCAAAAAACCAAAGTTTTCAAATACTTTTTGAATATTTTGAACAATAAATTGCCTTTGTTGGACTTGATGCGGTAAAAAATCTCTTGTTCCTTGTGGAATAGATGGTTTTTCTTTTGACATGACGGCAAAATTAACGAAAAATAACTTTAGTTCAACGAAAAAAAGAAAAAGCCACCGTATAGGTAGCTTTCGTAAATCAAAACATTACAAAATTTACTTTCCTATTCCTAAGGAAGCAGGATTAAATTTTTCAATGGTATAATCTTTGGGAATAGTAAACTCAGAATCAGGAATATCTCCTTTTTGAACTTGGGTTGCAACCATGGTAAGAGTAAACATGCCTGTCATATCGGTGACCATTTTAAGAACAACCCCATCAATACCTTCCATGGTTATAGAATTACTTTTATTTAGACCCGTTTTAGCACTGCCAGCTTGAATATCTTTGGTAGCCCATACATACTCTGTGATAGTACTACCCAGTTGTTCGTTTTCAATTTCAATAGAATATTTTTGGCATTTATACCCTGCAATGTCAATTACTTCATCTAACTTTGTAATTTTGGGTTTAGGACCTTCATCTTTATTTTCTTCTGTTGAAATTTTGAGGGCTTTTTTCTCAGAGGCTTGTAAGATATAAGCTTCTTTTTTATCACCGAGAATAATAATATCGCCCATCATTTGAGCCATCATGCCCCCTTTGATAGTCTGACGCATATTATTCCCTTTGATCTTAACAATCTGCTTTTCTTGTATCATTCCCTTGACTTGTTCTGCCATAGGCCCGGTAACTTTAATGTCATAAGTAATGGTACCTGTAAAATTTTGAGCATTTAAACTCAAGCTAAAAGCTAAAATTAAAAACAATAACGAAGATTTCATCTTTTGCATATTTTGCTTTTAGATTGCAAAGATAATGCCAATTATAATATAAATTCCAAATTTCTAAAAATTTTTATAAACTCAATATCCATGATAGCAATATTTCTTTTTGACCATAGTTATAGTAAGGATCATAGTACCAAGCAGAAGTTATCGGAATATGTTGAGAATTAAAATAAAAAACTTGTATTTTATGACAAGTGTTTTGTGCGGCATCCGCAAAGTTAATAGTTGAGCAAATCGGTACTATGGCGTCTGCTGTTCCATGGATGCACAAAATCGGAAAATCTTTTTGGGAATTAAGTAATTGATTTATAGGATTTAGTTTTTTGTAATTTTCTGAGGAATAGCTACCTGCATATTTTTTTAAGATTAAATTCGGTTTTAATTCATTTAAATCTAATACACCAGACAAAGTGAAAAGTCCTTTGATTTTTAGTAAACCATTTTCGTTTGTTAAAGCTAATAAACTTGCAAGATTTCCACCGGCAGAAGCACCACCGATAATAATGCCGTCAATACCTGGGTATTCATTTTTTATTTGTTGGCAAGCAGCCTCATATGCTAATTGAATATCATTTAAAATGTTAATACCATCGCCATGTTGTAATAACCGGTAAGCGGGTAAGATAACTAAAAATCCTTGTTCAGTGAAGTATTCTGCTATTTTGAGATGATTTTCAGGTTTTCCTAGTACCCAACCGCCTCCATGAATAAAAAAAATAGCCTTTTTCAATGGTTTACTATGCGGATTTTCGCAAAGCAAATAATAATTTCTGGTATGTTGACCATAAACTTGCTTTTTTATTTTTACATTCTGAATTTTTATTTTTTTTAACTGAAATATATGTTTAGGTAGGTTAATAATTTCGTTTAACGTACTGTTTTTTAGAAACTTGTTTTTGCCTTTATGTCCAAATGAAAAAGATGCTATCAATAAAAAAATGCAAAGAAATAATATTGACTTTTTCATAATGCAAATTTAATTACTTTTTTAATCACAAAAAGCCAAATAATAAAAAAATTGTTAAGGTATTATGCAAAGTAAAAAGCCCTAAAAAAATTAAATATTGATGAAAAAAAGCTGTTTTTGTTATGATTAACGGAATTGATTTTATTTTTGCGATAAATTATAAATAAATGGAATCTCCAGTGATTTATGAGATGTTAGATACTCAAATAGCGTTAGTAACTATCCACAGACCCAAAGCGCTAAATGCACTCAATCAAGAAGTGATGCTTAAATTAGAATCAATTATTTCTCAACTAATTGAAAATAAGGACGTTAGAGGTATAATTATAACCGGTTCAGGGCAAAAATCATTTGTTGTTGGTGCAGATATTACAGAAATAACAGAACTAAGTTATGAAGAAGCTGTAAGTTTTAGTTTAAGAGGGCAGAAAATTTTTCAGATGATAGAAAATAGCCCTAAACCGATTATCGCGGCAGTAAATGGTTACGCATTAGGCGGTGGCTGTGAACTGGCTATGGCTTGTCATCTAAGAATTGCTTCCGAAAATGCTATATTTGGACAACCTGAAATTAAATTAGGCATTATACCAGGCTACGGTGGAACTCAGCGGCTCATTCGCTTAATCGGTAAAACCAAAGCAACAGAATATCTCTTAAATGCAGAAAATATCAATGCAGATACCGCTCTAAGTTTTGGGCTAGTGAATAAAGTTTGCTTACAAGGTGAACTGATTGATTCCGCTAAAGAAATGATGAACAAAATTTTAAAATTCTCTCCCATTGCTATCGCAAATACCCTTGAATGTATCCAAGCTTACGATAACCCCCAAGTAAATGCTTTTGAATTAGAAGCCATCAATTTTGCAAAATGTATTGCGTCTGAAGATGGTAAAGAAGGAACTAAAGCTTTTCTAGAAAAAAGAACTCCCGTTTTTAAAGGGAAGTAAATCAAAAAGGATTTTCTTCCCTATAACTTTGCAGTTTCTTCTTTGTCTATAAAAAAAACGACGGATTTTTCATCCGTCGTAATTTAATGATATGAATAACCTATTCTGTTTTTAAGTAATTTGGAACTTGTGACAAATCAATTTTAGCTTCTGATTTTCCAGTGCAATCTATATTAGTTTTGAATTCAAGATAAGTGATTTGGTCCATAGGTAAAGGATTATATTTCAGACCCATTAAAATCGGACCGATAACATCAGTAACTTGTTGAGAATTGGTATTAAACAATCTATAATCTTTTACGGTACCATCTTTTGCGACTACAATTTCAGCAAGAACATGAGCTAAGCCGCATATGCCCGCTTTGCGTAAAGAGGACTTTACATAAATAGAAAGTGCTGTTTCACCATCTTTAAAAGTTGGAACAACTGCAGAAGGACCGGGACCATCCATTTTGGTTTTGATATGAGATTCATCTGGTTTTCTATCGCCTGCACTTACATACTTTTGTTTAGGAAGGGGCTCTGCCAAACCTTTGGGTTTAGGTGTGGTTTCATTGGATACAATATTAGTATTAGCAGGAGCATTTGTTGCCGTATTTTGAGTATTCGTACTTGCATTTGCATTATTATTAGCTAATTGACCTTTGTAAGGTGAAGGTACTTGTACATACTGATTATCATCGGGACGATTATTACATACTAAAACGGGTTTGATTTCTAAATAAACCGATTTCTGCGATTTGATGTTAGTTGTATTCCAACGAATATGGCTCACAATATCTACAATAGATTTTTTGTAGCATTCATTTTTCCCAGTTAAGGCTTTTGCTGAAGCAGTAGAACCGTTTGGGTCAATTTTAATTTCTAAGTAAATTGCATCACTGCCACAACATTTAGTACTTTTTTCTAACGTGGACAAAATATACCCTTGTACGGTATTCGTTCCATCATTAAAAATAAAAGTGAAGGGGTCTGCCATAGATTTTGTAATATCAAAACCTTGACCCATCGCTTGAAAATTAACTCCCACAACGAATAATATGCTCAATAATCTTTTCATTACTTACAATATTTCTGAACTGCAAAAATAAATTACTTTTTTACAAAAACAATAAATTTTAAAAAATTTCTTTTTCAGCTACCCAATGATAATTCTTTCCTATTTTTTGCCCCATGATAATGGTATCTTCAAAACAAAATGGTTGATGACAATTCAACAACGAATGTAAAATTAAATTGTTTTGCGTGGTTACCCAAAATTCCTCGTTTAATAAGTTTTCGAATTCTTTATTGCGAGTAGCATGAAATTCTAAGCAAAGTTGTAAAGAAATAGCAGAAGATTGAACTAAAAGCACTTTTACGCCGGCTTTGGTAGCATAATTATAAACCGTGGAAGTCCATGTTTCATCCATAAATGAAAAATCTTTCGGTTGAATACTCAAAACAGAAACATTTTTTTTAAGAATACGTATCGGAATTTTATGGTTATAGTGCCCTGGTATACCAATCCATGAGCCCACAGCATCAGGATCGAGAAAACATTTGACCTCCAAAGGTATATTATTGTTTTTCAATGGTTTAATAGTTTTTGGGTGGATGACGGTTGCACCGTAGAAAGTCATTTCAATAGCTTGTTCATAACTTAAATAATCAATTTTTTGGACATCGGAGAACTTCTTGGGGTCTCCGCTCATAATTCCTTGAACATCTTTCCATACTACTACTTTTTCTGCTTTCAAAATACTACCTAATATGGATGCCGTATAATCAGAACCTTCACGACCTAAGGTCGTTGTAATTCCTTCCACTGTTGAGCCAATGTATCCTTGAGTTATGATCAAAAAACCTTTTTTAACATTCTGGAGATGTTCTTTTACTTTTTCAGTTGTTAATGACCAAATAATATCTGCCTGACGGTACTGATGGTCTGTAATAATGAATTGACGAGCATCTTTCCATTCGCAAGGTATATCAATGAATTGCAAGTAAGCATGAATAATTTTGGTGGATAACAATTCCCCATAAGCCATGATTTTATCCCAAATTCTATTCGGGTAATCTCCTAAAAGCATAATTCCTTTTGCTAATGCTTCTAACTCTTTGAAAAAAACTGAAATTTCGTTTTTTATTAGCTCTGCATTTTGTCCAAAAAGCTCATCAATGATTTGATAATGAAAATTTTGAATTTTTTTGAATTGATTCCATGTTTCCGATTCCCAATTTTGGGTTGCATATTTAGCTAAATCTTCTAGCGCGTTAGTTGTTTTATCCATAGCAGAAATGACTACTACAATTTCTTGTTCTAAATAGTATTTCTTTAAAATGTTGGCTACATTCTGGATACTTTGTGCATTTTTTACGGAAGCACCTCCAAATTTAAATATAATCATCTTTACTTAAAAAATGAGCTCAAAAATAGCACCATTTTCATAATGATAGTGGAGTTTCCCATTGATTTGTTTGGTTAAAATATTCACCAAGCTAAGCCCTAAAGATTTAACTTTTTTAATATCAAAATCTTGGGGCAAACCAACGCCATTATCTTTTATAACTATCTTTTTGAAATTTTCTTGATATTGATACTGAATAAAAATTTGCAACATTTCATCATTAGTGACTGCATGCCTTAAAGCATTTGAAATCAATTCATTCAATATAATGGCAATGGGAGATGCTTGTTCTATGTCTAAAATAAAATCTTTTAATTGATAATTCACTTGTACTAAATGTTTGGGTTTGTTACAAAAATGGATAAGGTTATTGGTTAAAATTTGAATGTAGTTTTCCATTATAACTTGATTAAAATTATTTGATTTATAGAGTTGATCATGTAAAAGAGCAATAGAATGAACCCTTGCTTGAGTAATTTTAAATTTTTCATAACTTTCATTATTTTTGAGTAGGTTCATTTGTAGACTCAACAACGAAGATATTACTTGCAAATTATTTTTAACACGGTGATGAATTTCTTTGATTAAACTTTCCTTTTCTTTGATTGATTCTTGCATTAATTTTTGGTTTCTTTTGATTTCTGTTATGTCAACAAAATAGGCTAATAAGTATTGGGTTATACCAACGGTATCCGAAATGGTATTGATTTTTAGATTTACAAAAATTTCTTCTCCTGATTTATTTAAAAAAGATAAATCCACTTCAAAAGGGGCGTGTGAACTCAAAAATTGATTGATAAATTCTTTAAACAAATCATCTTTATTTTCTTGGGTAAAATGGAATAAACTTTTTCCGATGATTTCATGGGCTTCATAGCCTAACAACTTACACAAGGCGGGGTTTACCTGTTCAAAATAAAAATTTTTGCTTAACTGAGCTATTCCATTCGGTGCATTAAAAAATAAGGATTTATATCTTGCCTCTGAACTCTCAATCGCTTTAATGGTTTTATACATCGGTGTGAAGTCTTTAATTATGCATATTGTTTGATGATTTTTAAACGGAATTACAGTAATTTCAAAATATTGCTCAAGATATTCAATTTCAAACGAATACTCAGAGTCCTTGAGGTAGTGTTTTTTACATAGGTTTTTTATTTTTTGAAACTCTAAAATAGGAATACAATCTTCTAATTTTTTATGATGAATAGGAATAAAACCTTTGATACTGAATTTAGGGTTGGCTTCAATGATTTTCCCATCCGCATCAAAAAGTATATAATATTCAGGAAAAGAATTTAATAAAGTTCTTAAATCTTCGTGATTTTGTTTGAGTTCTTGTTCAATTTTTTTTCTTTCCGTGATATCTCTTGCAAAAGTTACAATTCCTTTAATATGAGGATTTTCTAATAGATTAACTGCATTGGCTTCCATCCATTTATAACTACCATCTTTGCTACGCTGCCTATATTGTACCGTAAAAGTTTTGTTGGGATTTTTTTTAAGTTCATTGATAGTATCTAATATCAGCATACAATCCTCGGGATGAATAAACTCCAATGCATTATGTGAAAGAATTTCTTCAATGGAATAACCATGAATAGAATTTGCTGCAGCTGATTTAAATAGTACTTTGCCTTGTTCATCAATTATCGTAATAATATCTGGTGAAAGTTGTACTAATGTAGTAAAAATATTCATATACCATGGATTGCAATTACTGATTAAAACCGCTAAATTAAAAAAATATGTATTATAATTAGTTATGCCATTCTTTTCAACTTGTGAATAAAAAAATTCTTTATTTTTCTCTAAGTACAGTAAATTTGCATCATGACAGGTTTGGGAGGTCTTGATGAATCTTTTTTTGAAGCTATGTGTAACAGTATTGCCGTAGAGCCCTCTTCTTTTTATTTTTATGAAGATTTAGACTCGTTTATTGAACAAGAACCTTATGAAAAATTTGGTTATTTTGCTGAAAATGAATGCCTTATAGCTCTTAGAATTACTAAGCATAATCTTACTAACATGGATTTTGTTAACAATTTCCCTGAATTACTTGCCCTAGATTTGCAAGAAAATCACCTCGAAAAAATTTCAGGTCTAGATAATTTAACTAAACTTACTTACCTAAACCTTTCCTCTAACCCAACTATTGAAAAAATTCAAAATCTTGACAATTTGTTTAATCTCAGAGAATTAGAAATCTCTAAAATAGGTTGCCGAAATATCCAAAACCTGGATAATCTTAAATCGCTACAAAAACTCAATTTAAGCTCTAACATCATCAATGAAATCAAAGGTTTAGATAAACTTACACAATTAAAAGTACTTAACTTAAATTCTAATAACATTTCTTATATTACTCATTTGGAAAATCTGGTTAATCTTACGGATTTAAATCTTAATTACAACAACATAGACGAAATACAAGGCTTAACTAACCTAAAAAATTTAAAACGTTTATACCTTGAAAACAATCAAATCACGATGATTCAAGGTCTTGAAACTCTAAGTGAATTAACTCTTTTAAGCCTTTACGGTAATAGAATTTTAGGTATACAAGGACTTGCTAATTTGAAAAAGTTAAAACGCCTCAATTTAGGCTACAATGAAATTGAAAC
>Ga0068706_1000354_pt1 | contig 23158 bp, 17 predicted proteins | sample YNPMSBMetaG_FD_65632 | JGI IMG/M metagenome (GOLD analysis project Ga0068706, IMG submission 65632) | Anoxygenic and chlorotrophic microbial mat microbial communities from Yellowstone National Park, USA - YNP MS-B MetaG | ecosystem: Environmental > Aquatic > Thermal springs > Hot (42-90C) >...
CAAAAAAATAGTGTATACGTTTTTTCTCTACGGGGTTACCGTAGTTGTATTGATCCATCAGTGCAAAAAACCACTTGGGAGATATCGTGTATTCCAACAAAGCCATAGCCCAGGAACCTTCATCTTGCTTTGTGTATAGCATTTGTAATTCTGTACGCAGAGTATGTTTTGGCTTGATTTTGTATTGCAATTCCACAATACCGATATGTGCATGTACTACGCCGTAGCCGCTTAATCCTTGAATGACGTCTTTGTCGTAATAAAAATTAAGGTAATTTAGGTTCACTTTGAATTTTTCGGAAAGTCTTTTGGTCAGTTCTATATTGAAATCATGAAAAAATTTTCGTTTACCGACTTTGAAAAAAGGGCTTTCATAGCCGATGAAAGGAATAATTTTGGAGGTATCAATACCGTGCACAAGGGAGGCGTTTAAAGTTAGGTCCATACCATATTTGCCACCGAGGGCAGTTTCTTTTTTGAATTTGTAGGTTATTTCGCTTTGAAAAGCCATCTCGCCATTAGGTTGAGAGGCGTATGGGTAAATCGTAGCGGCTAAAGTGTATGAATGTTGTTTAGTTAAAGCAGGTAAATAGTTAATCATCAGGTTGTTACCGGTTTCAGTTCTATTTGAACGGAAATTCAAATTATCAGTTCTTTTAGCTGATAGTGAGACACCGAGCCCAGAGCGTGCATAGTTTAGGGTCAACAAAAGTCCTTCTCCACTTTTATAAATAAAATTATTAACGGTGGAAGGGTCATTATCTTTATACATATATTCAGCATCCATCGTAAAATTACCATAAGCTAAGCTTAAACGGCTTGCCCATGCACCTACATTTTCCGGTAAAATATAAACAGGGTCTTCATCTTTTTGATACTTGGAAACAAAACTACCGCCAAAGCGTACTTGTAATTTACTTGTGAGCATCAGAGAATCTAACAGTTCATTGAGCGATATTTCAGCATCAGCCCCGCGTACAATCCCATCACCTAATGAAAAAAATAATCTTTGTTTACCGATTAATCCTTTCAAATAAATTCCTTGATAAGGTTGAATTTTTACTCTAAAACCGTCAAAAACATTATCATAACCTAAACCACGTTCTTCGTAAGTTCGCAAAATCATTCCTGAGCCAAATTGTTCGTAGAAGTTTCCTGCGGTAATTTCAAAATTTTCATCGGTATAGGTTACGTAGCGGTAAGGAATACCTTCCCCGCGATAGCGTTGGTCAAAACCAAGAAGGGGATATTGATAAGCTTCATAACGAATTCCGGAAGAAAATTTGCCACGCCTGTAAAGAAGATTTGCAAAGCCTGCTGCTCGCATTTTTTCAGGAACAGGCGGAGCACCGATTAGGCTGTCTCGGTTGTAATATTGTGCATCTAATTGAAAATTTCCTCTTAGCTCGCCTAAATCTAATTTTTTTTCTTGGGATAATCCATGGTTTGCAATTCCTAATATGAAAACTACTGTTAAGATGTGTTTTTTCACTACCTTGCGATTGAAACGCAAATTTAAAAAGTTATCACAGGAAAAAATATCGTTAAAAAAATCTTCTTAAGGAATTATGAGAAAAAGCCATAATCAATTGATTTTCAATACCGTTCCATGCCTAACAGGCAAGTTTTCTTGGATCATATCAAGTGTACGGAACATTAGATTAAAGGAAGATATGCCAGGTTGATAGTTTTTATAAGAAATAACCAAGAATTGCAAATCTCTAATGAACATTTATTACTTTTGCATTTTGATTAATATGAAAAAAATTGGTTTTTGGTTAGTAATTTATGCAAATTTGTTACACTCACAAAGTTCCTATACATTTAAAAGTCAGATAAATCCTGAGAATGTTACGATTTATAGAGATGAATGGGGGGTACCGCATATTCACGGAAAAACAGATGCAGACGCAGTATATGGATTAGCGTGGGCACATGCTGAAGATGATTTTGAAACTATTCAAAAAACATTTTTAATGTCTAAGCATATGCTCGGAGCGGTTACGGGAAAAGAAGGTGCGAAGGTAGATTATGTACATCAGTTATTGCGTTTAGATGAATTAGTGGATAAAAATTTTGAGCGGATAGTACCACCTGATTTTTTGAAAATTTTAGAAGCTTACTGCCAAGGGCTCAATGCCTATGCCCTGAAACATCCCAAAGAAGTCCTTTATAAAAAACTGTTTCCAATTTACCCACCTGATATTCTCAAAGGCTATGCCTTATCTATTGGGCTGATGTCTGGCTTAGACCTTCATATTAAAGCCATATTGAACGGAAAAATTTTGTATCCCGAACCCATTGGAGCCTCTAATGCATTTGCTTTCAGCCGTAAAAAAATTGTAGAAGGGCTTACTACTTTAATTATTAATGCCCATCAACCATTAGAAGGACAAGTCGCTTTTTATGAAGCTCATCTGATTTCTGATGAAGGATTGAACATTCATGGGGGAACATTTCCAGGTGCTGTTTCAATATTACACGGTGTTACATCTCATTACGGTTGGGCTCATACCTCAAATTTCTTTGATAAAATTGACGTATACCAACTTACCATGAAAAAGCCTAAGTCAAATTTTTATCAATACGATAACGAATGGTTGCCCTTGGAAATTCATAAGGCAAAAATGAAGGTCAAAATCGGTCCTTTTCGTATAAACATTTCAAAAAAAACTTATTGGAGTAAATACGGGGCTACCTTAAAAACAAAACATGGTGTTTTTTCTTTACGATTAGCTGCAAATCAAGAATTTCGTGCTGCTGAACAATGGTACAGAATGGGCAAGTGCAAAAACTTTCAGGAATTTTACAAAATATTAAAGATGCAAGCCTTGCCTGTCCAAAATATTACCTATGCTGATCAAGAGGATAACATTTTTTTTATTGCTAACGGACTTATTCCACGTAGAATGTCAGAGGAAATTAATTGGTCTTGTGCAGTGGCAGGAAATACCTGTAAGACTTATTGGGAAGGTTTTTTAGATATATCTAAGCATCCACAGGTTCTCAATCCGAAAAGTGGATACGTGTTTAATGTGAATCATACTCCTTTTCAATGTACTGCTGCGGAAGATAATCCAAATCCCGAGAATTACCCTTGTAAAATTGCTTGTTTTGAAATGGAAGATAATAACAGGAGCCTTCGCTTTCGTGAGCTTTATCAGGATGGAGATACCATTTCCATAGCAAGGCTCAAAGCTATTAAATATGACCTTTTTTTCCCTAAGCAAAGCCATTTCATGGAATTAGTTTACAGAATGCAAAATTTAGATGAAAAATTTCCCGAATACAAGGATATTTGTTCTATTTTCAAAAAATGGAATCGTTCTATGGATACTACCAACGTTCAAGCAACGATATTTTATTTAGCTTTTACACCGATTTTTAAACAGTTTAATTATTCAACGGTTTTATTTCGTAAGAAAATGGAAATTTCTGATAGCTTGCTTTTAGAAGGATTGAAGTATGCAAAAAAATATTTGTTAAAAAATTACAAAACTTTGGAAGTTCGTTTTGGAGATTTGTTAAGGCATCGCCGTGGAAATAAAGATTATGCTATTGGAGGTTATCCAGATGTGATGGCTTCTATGATGGGGTTGCCTGATAAAGACGGAAAATTTAAGGCAATGCGTGGCGAAGACCTCATCATTTTTGCTTACTTCAACGAAACAGGACTGCAAAAGTTGGAAACTATTAAAGCCTACGGAAGTTCCTCTCGCAAACATTCCCCTCATTTTAATGACCAAATGGAACTTTACCTTAAAAATGGTACCAAAATCATGACATTAGATTTAAAAATTATTCAAAAAAATTACAAAGGTTATCAACCAAAGTAATTTCATTACGTATAATTGATTATTTTTTACTGCGTTTGCTTAATTTTAATGAAAAAAAATTATGTATTATTGTGTATGTTGTATAAAAATACTTATTATCTTTGCAAACCCAAAATAAAAAATTGCAATGATTTGGATTAAGAACTTAATCAATGGAAAAAAAGAAAGTCAAGCTCTCTCAAACACGGAAATACCTTCAAAAATTAAGGATGATTTTACCCTCGGAGATTTAAAAGCATGGTGCAAAAATGAATTACCAGCTTTGGGTTTCTCAAAATTAAAGTTAATGATTTCCAAAAAATTGAAAAATGATTTTCATTTCAGTTTAGATGAGTGCCCTGATGATACAATCATTCCTGAAGATGTTTTAAAATTTATTGATGAATCCGTATATGAGCTTTTCTATAAAAGGATTATCAAGTAAATCACTCACTTGATTTGAGAAATCAACTTAAAATCCATTTCATCCAAGTTCAATGTCTTATTAAAATTTTTATAATGAAATAAAGTTTTTTTATTGTAAAAAAGATGTAGATTTGCGAAATGCAAATATACTTAATAGAAGAAATTAAGGAAGATTTAATTTTTCAGTTAACAGAAGAAGATGCACACCATTGTACGGTGGTGATGCGAAATCGAATTGGTGATATTATTTGGGGTACAGACGGTAAAGGGAACGCTTATGAGCTTGAAATTATCAACATTCAAAAAAAAACCGTTTTTGCAAAGCAAATTGCTTATTATCCGAACTTCGGTGAGCCTAAGCAAGAGACTGCCCTAGCTTTTGCACTTCTAAAAAATACATCCCGCTTGGAAATGATGATAGAAAAAGCAGTTGAACTCGGCGTAACTCATTTATATTCTTTTGTAGCCAAACGTTCTGAAAAAAAAAATTTATCTTTTGACAGAGTTCAAAAAATTCTTATCGCATCAATCAAGCAATGTAAACGATCCAAAATACCGGAATTTCAATTTTATTCCTCTTTTCAAGAGCTTATCAATGACCAAAAAAAAAGAAAAATTCTCAAATTTATCGGCTTTTGTGATTCTCAAACGTATATAGCTCAATATCAAGCTGAAATCCAAAAAAGTCCTTGCATGTTCATTATAGGTCCTGAAGGTGATTTTACACAAGATGAAATTGAGCTCGCTTTTCAAAACCAAATACAACCTTTTTCTTTAGGTAGTACAAGACTACGAGCAGAAACAGCAGGTATTCACGTGCTTTCTATCAATCATTATCTGAAAAACATTTTATGAAAATGGGATTACTTTTAAAGTAACCCCAAAACCAAAACAAACCATGAAACAATGCAATTACTGCTGTTTAGCAACAATTTCTAAAGGAACTTCAACCTTTACTTCTTTGTGTAGAGTTACCGTAACAAAGTAAGTACCTAAAGTTCTTATATCCCTTGGAACTGATATTCTTCTTCTATCTACATCAAAACCGTTCTCTTTCAAAAAATTATGTACTTGTAGACTTGTTACTGAACCAAATAACTTACCGTCTTTACCTGCAAGCGTTTCAATACGAATAGTGATATTTTTTAACAATTCAGCAGTTTCTATTGCTTTACCTTTAATCTTTGCTTGACGGTGCTCCGCTTGCTTGATATTTTCAGCTAATACTTTTTTTGCTGACGGAGTAGCCAAAATTGCGTATCCCTTAGGAATCAAATAATTCAACGCATATCCGTTTTTTACTTTTACGATATCGTCCTTATCTCCTAATTTGTAAATATCTTGTTTTAAAATTACCTCTACCATAAACCTTTCCAATTATAAAATCAATGAATTATCTTCTTTCAGACCGTCCGTAACAAATGGCAACAAGGCTAAATGTCTTGCTCTTTTGATTGCAACCGCTAACCTTCTTTGATACTTAAGGCTCGTACCGGTTATACGACGCGGTAGAATTTTCCCCTGATCATTGATAAACCTTAATAAAAAGTCCGGGTCCTTGTAATCAATGTATTTAATGCCAAACTTCTTAAATCTACAATATTTTTTTCTTAATTCAGGACCTACAGAAGTGTTATTGGGAGCATTTCCTATCATTTTATTGTTTGACATACGTTTTAATTCTCTAAAATTCCTTTTAATTTGTTTCTTCTTCTTTCATTATATGCAACAGCAAACTTATCTAATTTAACTGTCAAGTAACGCAAAACTCGCGTATCATAACGGTATTCTTGCTCAAACTTTTTAACAAACGATGCCGGAGCTTGAAATTCCGTATAAACATAATAACCAGACTGCTTCCGTTGAATGGGGTACGCTAATTTTTTAAATCCCCATTTCTCTTGATTAATTATCTTCACCCCTGCATTTTCCATATAGCTATTGAACTTACCAATCACTTGTTGGATTTCTTCTTCGCTTAGGTCAGGGGTAAGAATGTACGTACTTTCATACATTCTGACAGGCTCAATAAACTTAATCTCCATGAGAAACTTTAAATAAGTTCGCAAAATTACTAATCACTTTCTTTAAATCCAAATTTTTTTCAATTATTTTTATATGCTGATTGACTTATCTCCTAAAACAAAACCTGCTATGAACGCAGGGGCTTTTTGTAAAGGTTTTATTACAAAAACTTAAAACTTATTAAATTTCTTTTTCTTTGAACAATTTATTTTAAATATTTGTAATTTTGTACAAATCATGGCGTATTTTCATAGTTCGTTTGGAAAGGTTTATTACGAATTACATGCCAAGAAAGGCTTTCCTACCTTAGTTTTCATAGGTGGTCTAACACAATCCACTATGTCATGGGCAGGTCTTATTCAAGAATTAAAAACTGATTTTCAATGCCTTACTTTAGACTTAATTTTCCAGGGTCAGTCTGAAGAATTTTCTGAATACCTTACTTTTGAGCAACATGCCGAGGTCGTACATCAACTTTGTGAAAACTTAGAAATAAAGCAATTTATACCGGTAGGTATTTCTTACGGCGGTGCGGTGGCTATGAGATTGATGAATCTATGTCCAGACCAAATTCCAAAAGCCATTTTAATTTCTACTTTTGCCCATAAAACTCAACATTTCAACGCAGTAGGTGAAAGCTGGATGATTGCACTTCAAAAAGGAGGCTACGAAACCTTTGCTGATATTTTAATGCCATGGGCTCTCGGGAAATCTTATTATGAAAAGCCCATCATCCCTATTGAAGTACTCAAACAATTACGACAAAACTTCCCCATTTCCGTTTCTAGACTTCAAAAATTAGTGATGGCAACTGCTCTTTCCGAAGATTACCGTGAAAACCTACAAAACTTTAAGAACCCTGTTTTATTGATATATGGAAATGAAGATTTAATAACCACTCCTGAAATGGGATTAGAAATCTTTAAATCCTTACCACAAGCGGAGTGGGTTTTATTATCAAAGCGCGGTCATACTTTAAATTTAGAGGCAGTACCTGAATTGGTAAATACAATCAAAACGTTCTTAGGTCGTCAAAGTAACTAAAATTTTTTAACTTTTAACTGATTTTAATCTTTCAGATACCGAAGGTGATACTTGAAAAATAGCTAAATCTATCGGAAAAATGCTGTAAGAAAATAATTACGGTATTTCACTCAAAAATACGGGTACATATGAGACTCTTCCCGCATGTACAACTTTAGATATTGGTTCCGAACTCACTAAATTTATTAGCCACGAATTTTCTCGAATATCTTTGTGCATTCGTGGCAATTTTGAAAATGACAATTCTGGGTTAGTTATACTCGGGCGTAACTAAATAATATTTGACTACATTTTCCGCAAGTGCTTGAAGATGAGAAATATCAGAAGCCTCAGGCAAGTTTTTTAAAGTACCATTTTTATAACTTATTAAAATTTCGTTTTGGTCTGAATGAAAATATGCCTGATTAGAAAGTTCTCCCGTATAAACGTAATAAGGAACATCCTGCTCTGTAAGTTGGTATTTTTGTTGAAAAAACGACTTTTTATTTCTAACAATTTTTTCGCTAAAAGGTTCTGACTGCATTTGCAACTTAAACAATTTTCGGGACAGCAACCTTGAACATAAATCACTAAGTACCTTATCTTTTTCGTAGCGCCATTGTTGAAGTGCATATAAAATATTCACATCCTCTAAACTAACAAAACGAGCAATCGTTTCATCATCAATTTCATTGAAATTGGTCATGGAAAGAAAGTATTTTAAATTTTCGTCTATCCATTGAATTTCGTTTTGAGCATAAAGATAACGAACACGCTTTAAAATATTAACCAACATGGTTTCAGCAGTTACAGCCGTTTTATGTAAATAAACTTGCCAGTACATCAGCCTTCTTGCAATAATAAATTTTTCCACTGAATAAATTCCTTTTTCTTCAACAACTAATTGATTATCAACGACATACAATGTTTTAATGATACGTTCAGTTCCTACAATTCCTTCTACGACACCTGTAAAAAAACTATCTCTCATCAAGTAGTCCATCCTATCCATGTCTAACTGCCCCGAAACTAATTGGTGTAAAAATTTTTTGGTGTATTGATTTTGAAAAATTTGAATGGCTAAGGACAATTCTCCTTTGAACTCGGAATTAAGTCTTTTCATGAGTTCAAGGCTAAGCGTTTCATGATTCAGCCCGGGTATCAAGACATGTTCAAGGGCATGAGAAAAAGGACCGTGCCCGATATCATGCAATAAAATAGCGATTAAAGTAGAAATATATTCATCGGGAGTAATGTTGATATTTTTGTTTTTTAGTACATTCAGTGCTAGCTGGGTGAGATGTAAAGCGCCCATCGCATGACTAAAACGGGTATGTTCAGCGCCCGGATAAACATAAGAACTTAAGGCTAATTGCTTAATTCTTCGTAGTCTTTGTACATAAGGATGATTAATAAGGTCTAACAAAATTCCTTTTGGAACTTCAATAAAACCGTGCACAGGGTCATTAAATATTTTAATGGGTATCATTTTTTCCGAGAATGTAATCTAATAAAGTTAAAATGCCAAAGATTAAAATTAAGAAAATAGAAGCCCATATAGGTTGCCAAATGATAAATCCACCTAAAATGCCTAATAAACCACCTAAATCACGAATATAACGAAGCTGTTCATTGGTAGCGCCCCAAATCATTTCTTCTAATTTTCCTTCATCAAATTGATGAATTTGATTTCTAAAAATTTCATATAGATTCAAGTTTTCTATAATTTCCGATAAAGTTTCGTAGACCCATTGCTCAGCTTGTGGAACTTCTGATTTGATAGTCTGAATAAGTTCTTCTAATTCTGCGGGATGACTCTGAATGAAACGTACAATCGTATCGGGGATTTCGTGAATAGTATTTTCTAATGCCGCCTGATATTGCGCCGGTTGTAATTTGGTATATGCCCTAAAAACCCATCCGCTTAATCCTTTTTTAAAAATCTCGTTGAGTTTTTTATCTAATTGTTCTGTAAACCGCTTACGATTTTCTTCTTTACTGAAATAACGGGCTAAACTTTGCTCAAATTTAGTACGCGTAGCATTTAAAAAATCCTCGTCTTTTAATAAATTTTCAAGCCCATGGACAATTATTTTTGAGGTTTTTTGTAAGATTTGAGAACGATGAATGAAATCTTTAATGTGGTTTTCATTTAAAATGTGGTAATGGATGGCGTAAGCAAGTTTATCAGAGATTTTATTCTTTTGAGCAGGGATAAGTCCTTGTCCCCAAATAGGTCTTCTTTTTTGAGGTTTAAATAACATCTTGATAGCAAGCCAATTCGTACCATATCCAATTAAACCGCTGATGCACAAAGTTTTCATTAAGTTATGTAAACTTAGTGAATATCCCATGATTTCCAAGTAGTCGTTAGTATCAAAATCCCAAAAAATTCCTATAAAAAAACCTATTAAACAAATGTAAGGAATGATTTCTAAAACCCACAAAAAACGAAACTTTCTTTTAATCGGTTCTGCAGGTGGTAATGCAGGTGGTAACGATAAATTTTGCCATAACTCATGGAAATGAAAATGCTTAGGTATGTATTCTCTGAGAATGTCTCTAAATCGTAATTCCATTTTAGTTTAAGAATATACAAAGTTAATTCAAATTTGAATAGGCATAGTTTCAATCTTATTTTTAGCCACGAAAAGCACGAATTACGACGAATAGATTTGGGCATTTAAGGCATTTTTAAAAAAAAATCTATTGTAATGACAATTCTGGGGATGAAATTAGTTCCATTTCCACTGAAACTGGATTACAAAATTACGTGCGGGCTCGTAAATATTTAAATAGCGGTACTTGCTCAAATGATAAAAATAACGCTGATTCAAAAGATTTTGTATTTGAAAATTGAGATAGAATTGTTGTTTTTTAATTTTTTTTTGAATTTGTAAGCCGATGTTCGTTACATGAAAAGAAGGAGTTTCAGGTTCATTGATAACGACACGGTATTGAGCAAAAGCATATCTATGTTCAAGCCATAATTCAGGAGAATAAGTTTTAAACCTTTTGAAAGCGTATTCAAGATGAGACAAAATAGAAGGTTGCGGGATGAAGGGCAATGGTCTATAAGTGTAGGAGTTTTGCCCCCAAACGTAATCAGCGGAAAGGCTTGCATGTAAATTTTCAATTAAATGAAAATCCATAAAAAATTCACCGCCTGTTAAAATGGCATCATTTTGAAGGTATTGGTAAATTTGCCCGCCTTCTGGTAACGTAGAAAATCGGGAGGTTGGGGCGAGATAAATGTAATTCCAAAAGTATGCAGCAAACATTGAAATTTTGATTTCCATTTTTTTCTTTTCGTACTGAGATGTTAAATCTATTTGAAAACCTCTTTCAGGTAATAAATTAGGATTTCCCATTTCATGTCGAAAAGTACCGTGGTGAATACCGTTGCTAGCTAATTCAGAAGGCGCAGGATAACGAAAATCTGAAGCTAAATTAAGTTTCCAATTCCATTGTTCATTCAGAAAATAGGATAAGCCACCTGCAAAACTATAATTCCAATAATTCCTGGCTATATAAGGGCTTCTCAATTGTTTACCAATGTAAATGCCTTTACGATAAAAATCTACATAAGCTTCTTGAAGTTCATCGTTACCGTAATCTATCCTTGAACCTAAGTTCCAAATCCAATTTTCATTTTTTTTGTATTGAAGAAATTGAAAAAAACCTACTTGAAAACGCTGAAAATTAGGGATTAAGTACTCAAAACCTTGAATGCGATTGTTTTGATATTGGCTACTTAAACCAGAAACCCATTTCCAAGAAGACCATTTTTTAAAATACCTGATGTTCAAAGAAAACGTTTTTAAATTTAAACCTAATGCAAGGCTATCTTTGGAGTATTGATTATGAGAGTGCGCGGCAGAGTATTCACTTCTTACATTTTGTTGCATGGCAAGGTCTATTTCTAACCAATTTTTTCCGAGTAAAATTTGATGGTTACTTAAAATTTTGAGGTGTTCAATTTCTTGAAAAGGTAGATGGATATTTCTGAAATTTTGGTCTTGTTGGACATTATAAGAGGTAGGGATTCCAAAAGCACCGGGAAAGAAACCTAAAAGTTGGAAAAAGCGGCTAAAAGTAATAAAATGATTTCCTTTGTTTCTATGAAAATTAAGCCTTAACATTTGGTTCCATTCTCTGCCTGCAGTATTTTTTAATCGTTGATGTTCAATAGGTAAAACATAAGTATTGTATACAAAAGAATCTGAGGGCACCCCATAATCTGCGTAATTTTGATAAGTATGCCGAAATTGTAAAGAAAAATGTTTTTTTTTAAAAGTGCAGTAAGTACTTTGGAAAAAAGATTGATTATTTGAGCGATAACCTTGAATGGTTTGAAAAGTAAAACCTTCTTGAAAAGGTGGTTTTTGATGAATATGAATCACGCCTCCGATAGCATCAGAACCATAAAAAAGTGCAGAAGGACCTTTTAAAATTTCTATTTCGTCTAAGTTAAAGCCATCTATTTCCAGCCCGTGGTCACTTCCCCACTGTTGCCCCTCTTGTTTAATGCCATTTTCAGCCACTACTACTCGGTTAAAACTTAATCCTCTGATAACAGGTTTGGATGCACCTATTCCTATGTTGATAGTATTGATGCCCGGCATGTTGTCTATACTTTTTAAAAGATTATCAAAATTCCTTTTTAAAACCATTTCTTGCGTAATTACAGATAAATCTTGTGAACTCTCTTGGATTAACATTCGCTGAATACAAGCTTCAATAACAATTTCTTTCAGTTCTAAGTTACTGGGTAAAAGCTGTACATTTAAAAAAGTATCACGTTCTAAGTGTAATTCAACAATCTTAGATTTGTAGCCTAAAAAAGTAAAATGAAGATGATAAAAACCATTTTTTTGAACTGAAATTTCAAAATTTCCTAATGAATCAGAAAGAGTTCCGTAATTAAGTTCATGTAAAAAAATTCGGGCATTCGGTAATGGTTGATTTTGTTCATCATACAAGTAACCGGATATTTTAATTTGGGCACTCGCAAAATGTAAGTTACAAAAATGAATTAAAAGTAAAAAATATCTTTTCAATTTTTCATTTCGGATTGCAAAAATAAGCTAAATGCAAATAAGTTGCAATATTGTGGAACACAAAGTTACATGTAAATAAAAAGACCACCTAAAATAGGCGGTCTCATATATAGATTTTGGTTTTAAACTTCTTACAAAATTAACGCATTAAAGTCACATTTCCAAATCTGGTGAACGTTTCACCGTTAAATCTTTTAGCTTCAAAACGATAGTAATAAACTCCCTCTACACAATCTAAACCTGAATTATTCAATTTTCCGTTCCATAGTTTGGTCATATCACCTTCATTATTAAATACTTGCTTGCCCCAACGGTCATAAATTATTAACTTATATTCTATTACCCCGATTGCCGTCGGAACGAAGTTATCATTCACAAAATCTCCATTGGGAGTAAATACATTCGGAATTTCTATTTGTTCAATCAAATTCACTACGACGGTTAATGTCTCAACCGAGGTACAACCTGTTGTTGTATTGGTTGCGGTTAAAATGACCGTATAAGTGCCTGGTGCATTGTAAGTTATAGATGGATTGACTTGGTTAGAAGTACCTTGACCTACAAAATTCCATTCATATACATCGGCATTCGTGGTGTTATTTACAAAAGTGACGGTGTTGTTTCCGGGATAAGTAGCAGGATTAGGAGACCAAGTCACACTAATGGTAGGTCTAATTTGATGAACAATACTTAAGGGCAAACGAGCCGAGGTACAACCATTCGCAATATATTCCACAAAAATCGTAGTATCCTGTGTAACTGGGGCAGTAGTATAGGAAGTTCCTACATAAAAAGGTTGAATGGCATTGGCATCAGTGTAAAAGGCATAAGTCCCACCAGCAGGCAATCCGCTTACATTCAATGTTACCACATCATTGGTACAAGCAGAGCCATCACTCACTGTTAGCTGTGGTAACGGATTGATTACCACTGTGAAGGTGTCTCTACAACCGTTTGCATTCGTAAAGAAAATAGTATCTGTCCCTGCGGCACCAAAGTTAATGGTTATATTATCAGGATTTGTTGCAATAATGGTAGAACCTGTTGAACTCACCAAATTGAAAGTACCGTTTTCGTTAGCCGTAAATAGCTCATTTTGAGTAAATTCACAAACAGAACTTGACCCGGTAACCGTTGGTAGTGGTAATACGGTAATATTAAAACTTTGAGAACAGCCTAAGGCATTAGTAATAGTAATGGTTTCCGTTCCTGCATTGCCGAAGGTTACAAGCACTTGGTTGGTGTCGTTAGCAACTGAAGTGATTACAGCGCCGTTCCCTACAATTGACCAATTGCCTGCTACATCAGCCGTAACTAAAACATTCGGGCTTTGAGCACAAACTTGCGTAGGAGCGTTGATGACTGGTTTGGGTGTAACATTTACAGTAATTTCATCTTGGCAACCATTAACATCAGTCACGGTTAAAGTAAAGCTACCTACTACATTACCTGCGTTTACAATCACTGAATTGGTATTCGTAGAACCAGAAGTAATGATAGCACCTATCCCGTTGATAGTCCAGTCACCGTCAATACTTGAGGTATAAACAACACCTGTTTCATCAATACATAAACCAGCAGGTCCAGAGATTTCTGGGTTAGGATTGACAGTAATATTGTGCGTAGCGATACAACCTGCCGCAGTGGTTATTTGTAGAGTAACAGTTTCGGCTGAACCAAAATCCACGGTTACAGAAGCGGTATTCGTTGAATTTCCAACCAAAGTAGCTCCCCCCGAAGAGGTAATAGTCCAATCTCCTGGTATCGTTGAATTAAATACTTGTCCTTGGCTTTGAGCACAAGTGGCTGTCACACCGGAAATTACAGGATTAGGATGAACCACGATTTCAAAAGTATCCTTACAACCTATTGCGGTTGTGATAATTAGAGTATCGGTACCAGCATTCGCAAAATTTACTGTAACAGAAGAAACGTTTGTTGTTCCGCTGGTAATTGTATTTCCGACCGAGCTTATGATTTGCCAATCTCCTGCAATGGTAGAAAGAAAATCTAAAGTAGTACCTTGGCAAGTAGCAGCAGTGCCACTAATTACTGGGTTCGGTTGTACTACTACATGAATCGTATCTTGACAACCATTGGCATCTGTAACTTGCAAAATGACTGTTTCAGTAGCACCAAAATTCACGTTAACCGTATTCGTGTTGGTAGTATTGCCTACCAAAGTTGCCCCAGCAGTTGAAATAATAGACCAGTCACCAGCAATGGTGGAGGTATAGGTCTGATTAACAGATAACTCACAAACAGAGGCGTTCCCTGAAATATTAGGATTGGGGTTCACTGTAACGGTTATAAAAGTATCGCAGCCTGTAATGACATCTGTTATGGTAATGGTATTCGTACCAGGCGTGCCAAAGTTCACTGTGATGGAAGTAGTAGAAGTAGCCCCTCCCACGATTGTAGAGCCGTTGGTTCCTGCAATTGACCAATCCGAGGCTGAAGATGCCGTATAAATAATTCCTTGTGAGCCCGCACAAACAGAGTTTGGTCCCGTAAAGGTGGGCGGATTGTTCACTACAACAGTAATAGAATCAGGTTCAGGATTAGGGCAACCGTTCGCACCAACGCCATAAAGGTAATAGGTAGTTGTTACGGCAGGCGTTACTACAATAGAGTTATTCGTAGAAAAGGGGGCACCTCCAACTGTTAATGTCCAACGGTAAGTTGCTGCGCCATTGGCTGTTAAAGTAGTACTTTCCCCGATGCACAAAATGGAATCCGGGGTAGTTATATAGGGTTCAGGCGCAGAAAGTACGGACACAATAGCAATAGCAGGTTGAGAACGACAGCCTTCTGCACTGATTGCCACGACTTCGTAGGCGTTCGCCGTTGCTCCTGTAACATTAAATGTTGCTCCTGTATGAACTACCGTTGGGTTGCCTAAAATGTTCCACTCATAAGTTGCTCCACCTGACGCGGTTAAAGTTACGGATTGGTCATAGCAAATTTCACTGTAGGCAGGCGTTACGGACACCGTAGGAGTAGGGTTTACGGTTACCGTGTAATTCACGGGATTACTTACGCAACCGATGGGACTTACCGCATATACGCTGTAATTGGTTGTGGCAGCTGGCGTAACTACCAACGAGTCACTTATGATATTCCCCGGATTCCAAACGAAATAAGCCACATTCGTTCCCGAAGCGTAAAGCGTGGTGGTTTCACCATCACAAATGTTGTTATCCCCTGAAATAGAGACAGTTGGAATAGGACCTACGAAAATATCTAGAAACACAGGGTCCGTTAAGCCGCAACAATCTGAATTGAGCACTAAGCGAACCGTGTAATTTCCGGGGTTATTAAACACTTGTGTGATAGTATCCGCAGTTGGGCTACTGATTTGGTTGATAAGCGTAGCTCCTTGATAAATTTGCCAATCAAAGTTGGAAGCCGTTAAAACGGAGCTTGTAAACTCAATAGATTGCCCGGGGCATATAGTATCTTCAGAAGCAATAATTACAGGTGTAGCGGCAGCAGGGGTAGAGTTGATAGTCCAGAAGGAGGAGTAAGTAGTGGAGTTATAGACAATAGTTTTAATGCCCACATTAGAATATTGAGTAACGGGATTTGCAATGTTATTTTGGAATTGATTGGTAGCATTAGCACCGAGGTTCCAGTTTCCTTGGTTAGCAGTAGAGAACTGTACGTCTCTTTGAGTACAAGCGGCGTTTCCGACAGTGATGATAGGTTCAGCGGCAAAATTGTAGTTAGTAGGGTTATTGATTCCGGGATTGATAGTTTGATTGACACCGGATACGGTTACAGTGGGCGTAGCACCGATGACGTAAATTTTAGGATTTACACCAGGAGAACCATTACCACCGTTACCACCTTTACCGCCATTTCCACCTTTCCCACCATTTCCACCCATCCTTCCATCACAGTTAGTACTTCCTAAGCCACCATTACCGCCAGTACCTCCATTACCGCCGATACCTCCTACACCGAATGTTCCAGCTTGTCCAGGATTAAAAGCACAGTCTACATAACTACCGGAAGGACAATTAAAAAGGTAAACAGGGAATGAGCTACCGGCACCAGTACCACCAGTACCTTTGGTACCACCGCCGCCACCGCCGCCGCCACCGCCGCCGCCACCGCCGCCAGAACCTTCAAAACAAGAGCAATTCGGTTCACCGCCACCGCCGCCACCGCCGCCACCGCCGCCACCAGCGGTTCCATCTGTTCCATCTGTGCCATTTCCTGGCACAAAATATGTTCCGAATGTAGCTACACCTGCTGTTCCATCTATGCCATTTATACCATTTGCACCGTTTTGACCATGTTGAGCAGGATTAGCGGAGGGGCCATCACAAACAAAATTACAACTTTGGCTTGCGGGAGTTCCTGCAGCTCCTCCTGCACCTCCTCCAACCCCTGCTCCATTGCTACCGGGTTGCCCAGGTTGCCCCGCACTCGTACCAAAGCATACTCCAGCACCACCATTTCCTCCACTTCCTCCATTCCCGCCTGCATTAGCTCCCGCACCTCCTGCTCCCCCAGGCATACCTGACCTTTGGTCACCAGCAGGTGCATTCGCTCCATTGGAACCATTTATTCCATTCACCCCATTTACTCCATTTTGCCCATCTGTAGCATTTCCCGCTTGAATTTTACACCTTATCACCTGGTAGCCACTGCAGTTAATTAAATGCAAACCGTAAGTACTCAATTGATAGCCATGGGACACCTCGTCTAAATCAGCAGTAGTTATGGTTAAATCTTGTAGCCTAAAATTATTCACCGAGTTCAATTGAATAGCTACTAACGCTTTATTGGTGTAGTCAATATTATTAGCAGTTCTATGGATGACAGTAGCGCTAGCAGGGGCATTGGATTTATTCCATGTAGTAGGGTCATACCCCCCTTCAATGACCACGTTATCTGTAAAAGCCGTGATGGTCGTATCAGTGTTATAGGTACCTGCGGCCATTTTAATGTGGCTGTTGTTACATCTTGCGAGTTGAAGAGCTCTGCCCAGTGTAACGGGGTCAGCTTTGGTTCCACTTCCGTTTGGATTCCCGTTGGGAGTAACAAAAATGGTATTACAGATTGCCGGCGGAGGGGGGGGCGCTACTACTACCGTTACAGAAGCCCGCCCAATGCAACCATTTGGGCCCGTCGTAGTTACTTGATAAGTAGTAGTCGTCGCTGGACTAACTATAATGGATTGCGTGTTTTCACCTGTGCTCCACGACCAGCTGGTACCTCCATTAGCCGTCAACACCACCGAAGAACCATTGCAAACAATCGGATTTTTTGGTGTAATAGAAATGACGGGAGTATCCAGAACAGTAATCGAGCCCGTTTTGATTAATTGGCAACCTTGAGCATCCGTAATAAATGCTTGGAAAGTATATGTACCGGCAGAGGGATAAGTATGAGTTACATTGTTTCCTGTGCCTGATAGCCCTGCTGCCCCAGACCATGTTATGTTATATGGAGCCTGCCCACCAGAGGGGGATACAGAAATATTTGCGGGATTTCCTAAGCAAGGAGTAGGTATAGTAAAATTCGCACTCAAATTACTTTGAACGTTTATGGTATAGGAATAGGTTCTATTTCCACGAATAGGGCAAGCATCATCTTTTATTAAAACTGTAAACACATTCGCACCTGTATCATTATAGGTTGGAGTCCACGTAAAAGTACCCACGGGAGGTTGCCCTGCAACGGTAAAATTAGCAGTAGGAATACCATTGTTCCATGTCATGGTTAAAATTTGACCCGGGTCAGGGTCAGAACCATTCACATTAAAATTCACGGTTTGTCCTGGGCATACCGTTATGGAATAATTAGCAGTGCCATTGATTCCCGAAACAGACGGTAATGTGTTGTTACAGTTTCTTACAATTACCTGAATATCACGAATTACAGAACCGATAAGTTGTCCATTTCTATACTCATCAATTCTAATTGCCATGACGGTGATTTGGTTGTTTTGAGTAGGCGTAAAGGAAACATCTCCTGAGGGAGATAGAGTTGTTCCCGTAGAAGAAGTTATCGGATTAGTAGCAGAAAAACCTGGTAAATACGTTACAGTAGAGTTTGGTCCCGTCATCGGAGTAATTAAAGTGTATGTAATAAAATCACCATCTACATCATAAGTACCGTTATTGTAAATGTAAGCCTGATTTAAGCACACGTAAGGAACAGGTAAATTTAAGAACTGGGGAGAATTATTACAGGGTGCAAGGATGTTATTCAAGGTTGCTTGCACATACATAGAAACAGAACCTGGGCTTTGTATTGTGGTAATACCGTTGTTTCTTGCATTAATTTGCACACCAAATACCCAGTCAGAACATTGATTAGGTAGTGTATAGGTCCCTTCATAGGCATATTCTTGAGCCCCAGGGAAATTGCCTCCCGTACAGGTTGACTGCTCTGTCGGACACAGAGGCGTAATTTCTTGACCAGTCCCCGGCACCCTATTCAAAACGATAGATGTATTTACACCACAAGAAATGGAACGAATCGTCATCGTAACAGAAGTGGGTGCGCTAATTCCTGAGCAGTCCCTATAAAACACATATCGAAATCGATACGTATTTCCACTTATACATTGGTACGTAATATCCCCCCCCATCATGTGCGATGCAAAATCATACATGGGGAAAAGGAATAATAAAAGCCACAGAGCAAGTTTTTGAAATTTATGCAGCATATCCATTGTAATTTCTGTTATAAAATATGCACGCAAATATAAGCACTTCTTTTACAAAATAAAAAATTTTGTTTAAAAATTGTATTTTTGTTAAATCTAATCGCCAAAAAATCATCCCGATTTGATAAAATTTAAAATCATGCTGAATAAAACTAAAATAGGTAATAAAGTTTCAAAAAAAAACGAAAGAAAAAAAATTTATAAACGAAACCAACTAAGCAAAATTACCGATACTCTTACCTCAGCAACATATCTTAGTATAACGGCACCAGTTTGCAACAAATAATCCAACGCGAGGATGAAACGCGAAAATCGGTGAATATTTATTTTTCATTTGGTAACCCCAAACAAAAAAAGATTGCAGAAAAATGCAAACTTGTTAACCTACTTTCGTGGTCTCATCAGGAGTCGAACCTGAAACCTACTGCTTAGAAGGCAGTTGCTCTATCCAGTTGAGCTATGAGACCCATTTTTGTGGCTGCAAAATTACTACCTTCTTCCGAATATAACAAATTTTTTTAAAAAAATTCTTCCGTTTTACACTTTTCAATTTTCTTTAAATTTGCATTCATTTCTTAGAATGTCCAAGAAAAAAATCAAAACCTACTTTCGTTTTAAGGACGGCTATTGCCATATTCAACCCGATACAATTCTATTCACTACTACTCCCGAACCTGATGTAAACCACCTTATTCAAAAAAAAAATATTCCATACAAGCAAATTATCATTTATGCCTTTTTTTCCATCCTCTTTTCACTTTACTTTTTTGACCAATACCAATTCGGTAGCAAATTTTTAGCTTTTATTTTTTTAATTTTCGCCTCTTTATTCTCTATCGGAAGTGTCAATTTATTCACTATGAAACTTCATCCCATGATAAAACGTTCTCATATTCAATCAGTTAAATACGTAAAAAAAATCCCTCTAATTGCTCCTGCTTGTATTCAAATTCAATGGAAAACCAAAAACCAAAGAAAACAAAACACCTGGCTTTATCTAAATGATGACCAAATTGCCGAAGCTATTGAAGTTCTTAAACTGCATCAATTATTATCATGAAAAAATTTAGAATTTGGCTTTCTCCTCCTTTTTTATCAGGTAAAGAATACGAATACATTCAAAACGCCATTCACTCCGGTTGGATAACCACTCTTGGCGATAGCCTTGAACAATTTGAAATTGAACTTTCTAAGTTACTCCATTATAAAAAAGTATGTTGCCTAAATTCAGGTACTTCCGCTATTCATTTAGCATTAAAATTATTGAACATCCAAGAAAGAGATGAAATCATTTGCCCCAGTTTAACCTTTATTGCAACAGCTAACCCTATATTATATGAAAAGGCTTGTCCCATTTTTGTAGATAGCGAACCTGAAACATGGAATCTTTCTCCTGAATGGCTTGAAATTGCTATCCGAGATAGAATAAAAAAAGGAAAAAAGCCCAAAGCTATTATGATTGTTCATTTATATGGTAATTCAGCCAAACTATCTGAAATTCAGAAAATTGCAGAACATTACGAAATTCCTATTATTGAAGACAACGCAGAAGCATTCGGCGCAAGTTATCAGCAAAAACCACTGGGTACTTTTGGAAAATTTGGAATTCTTTCTTTCAATGGAAACAAAATCATCACAACTAGCGCCGGCGGTGCCCTGATTTGTGAACCTGAATTTTATCAAAAAGCTAAATATTTAGCTCAACAAGCCAAATCTCCCCTACCCTATTATCACCATGAAGAAATCGGGTATAATTACAGTATGAGTAATCTCTTAGCTGCTCTCGGCTTAGCCCAACTTTCCAACCTAGAACAACGCATTCACGCCAAACGCTCCATTTTTTTTCGTTACCACCAAGAAATTATCCAACCTTTTCAATTAGAATTCCCTAAAGAACTTCCCAATTCTTTTTCTACACGTTGGCTCACCACTTTTCTCTTACCACCTAACAAAAATCCGCAAGAACTAACTGATGTTCTCAAAAATCATCAAATTGAAGCTCGCAGAATATGGAAACCTCTTCATTTACAGCCTATTATGCAACACTTTCCATTCTATGGCGAACATCTTTGCACACACTTATTTGAAAAAGGAATTTGCTTACCCTCTGGCGTAGGCTTAACCCCTGCCGAGCAATCAGAAATTATTGATATCATAAAATCATTTTTATTCTCTTAACAATTTTCAAGATATAGGGAGGTCGCTCAGCAATCCTTTGGGGTCTTTACTTCGTTCAGCCCCAAAGGCAGTGCCGGCTTTGCCCCTCCTAACATAGGAGGGGTGTCCGAAGGACGGGGTGGTTTCGCCGCCCTCCGCATCCCTCACGCCGCACTCTTAGCTTTGCTCTTATTCCATTAAAAAAATAACAGGCAACAGCCAATCTTCCACACATTACTAAAATACCTTGATTCGTTTTACTCGTCCCAAGCAGCAGCTCGTGAACCGACAGCTCGCGAATCGGCGGCTCGTCAACCGACACTCGCCGCATATATCTTTAACCTAATCAACTTGGTACCTTAAAATCACAAAAAAATTGTAATTTTGTAGTCTCCTGAATTCTAATGGGCATAGTCATTAAAAACATACATAAATCTTTTGAAGAAAACCACGTCCTAAAAGGAATTGACTTTGAATTTGAAGCAGGTAAAGTCAACATGATAATTGGAGCCAGCGGAAGCGGTAAATCCGTTCTTACTAAATGTATTGTCGGCTTAATACGTCCTGATAAAGGGGAAGTTTTTTTTGATGGTATCAGCTTCTGGAAACAAGACCACAAAACCAAAAAAAATATTCGCAAAAACTTCGGTATGCTTTTTCAATATTCGGCATTATTTGATTCAATGACCGTCGCTGAAAATGTAGGGTTTCCCCTAAGAATGTTTGACACCAAGTTCACAAAACTTCAAATTGAAAAACGTGTAAAAGAATGCTTAGAAAGAGTAAATTTACGAAATGTAGAAAACAAATACCCTTCTGAGCTTTCAGGTGGTATGAAAAAAAGAGTGGGAATTGCAAGAGCTATTGCACTGAACCCCAAATACTTATTTTGTGATGAACCTAACTCCGGCTTAGACCCTCAAACCTCCTCTATTATTGATAAACTAATCCTGGATATCACTAACGAATACAAAACTACAACCATTGTCATTTCACATGATATGAACTCAGTACTCAACATCGGTGATAAAATCATGTTTATTTATGATGGCAAAAAAGAATGGGAAGGTCACAAATCCGAAATGCTTCATTCTAACTCTCAGCCCCTTAATGACTTTTTATTTGCTTCTCAACTTATTGTCAATCAATACAAATACGAAATTGAAAAAAAATGTTAGCTCTTAGTTTATTTCTTTTTTTGCTCGGTTTATTTTTAGTACTAACACGTAAAAACCTCATCATGATTTTTATAGGTATTGAGCTTATTTTTAATGCTGCAAGCCTCAATTTTGTTTTTTTTGCCATTCATGACTCACAAAACGCAGGTTTATATTTTGCTCTTTTTATTATTGCCATTGCAGCTGCTGAAACCGCTATCGGAATAGCCATCCTTTTAAACCTCTTTAAAACTCATCAAACCACCCAAATGGATGAATTACCTTAAAATCCATTTTATAAACACACCCTTTTAAGCTTAATCTTTTCAGCATATATTCCTTTTCATTGATTTTCAACCTAATACAAAAGTTCATAACTTTTTTTGATTTTTCTTCCTCAAAACCATTTAATTTTATGGCATGAACATCATCGCCTCAGAAGAATATACCAAAATAAAACAAAAAAGTACAGGTATAACCTTAGTCATAGCCATTATTTTGTTGTCAATCAGCTTTTTATGGACATTCGTAGAAACTACTGACCCCCCTTTATTTGAAGTTTTATCAGAAGGATCAGGAACCGTAGACTTTGGAAATTGGGTAGAAGGTTCCGGAGAGGTAAACAATTTTCAACCACCATCTGAACAAAATCAAAGCTCCTATACTCAAAATGAGACCCCAAATGCATCTGATAGACAAGAAGAAACTACACTCAGTGGCGAAGCAGAAGAAAGTGAGGTTATCAAACCACCTGTAAAAGAAAATCATACCCAAAACAAAACAAAAAATACCCAACCTAAGCAAGATAAG
>Ga0068706_1000359_pt1 | contig 22854 bp, 12 predicted proteins | sample YNPMSBMetaG_FD_65632 | JGI IMG/M metagenome (GOLD analysis project Ga0068706, IMG submission 65632) | Anoxygenic and chlorotrophic microbial mat microbial communities from Yellowstone National Park, USA - YNP MS-B MetaG | ecosystem: Environmental > Aquatic > Thermal springs > Hot (42-90C) >...
AGGGAAATTTACTGTGCCATTATTGAATCCCTCATGGAATATATAACTAATTATTCTATAAATACTTACGCTATTTCTTTAAATTATCAAGCTTTGCCATTTTACCTGAAAAATTATATTAAATTAGTTAAATGAATAAAATTTAAACTATCTATTTTTTACTAAATCTCTCAGACAAAGTTTGTTATTATAATTTACAGTAAATTATTTTTAACAAGCTTTATAAATACAAAATAATCTAAAAAAAGCTCGCTTAATCGCGAGCTTTAAATTTTAATTGTTAAAAACAACAAAAAGCAAAATTATTCGAAATCAAAAGGCGTTAATAACAATGGTTTCCCATTGTATCTTGCTCTAAATTTAAGATTCTCTATAAAAGGATCGCTACTAATCTGAAAACCAAACATTTGATTTAATAAAAATGAAAAATCAATAAGAGGCAATGAGGGATAATATTCAATATCAAATTCGTCATTTTTTAGGTTAGCTTTATTTTTAGCATATTCTATGGCGTCGAAAAGTCCGCCAATATGATCAACTAAGCCAATTTTTTTCCCTTCAATACCTGACCATATTCTTCCTTGAGCGATAGCTTCAATTTCATCGAAGGTTTTATTTCGCCCAGCCGCAACTTTCTTTACAAAATCTGTATAAGCAAAATCAAAATATGATTTAATTCTTTCTTTTTCTTGTTCAGTTAAATTTCTAGCCGGCAATGTTAATCCAATTAAAGGATATGTAACCCCTAATCCTAAATCGGAACTTTTCCCTTTTTTAATATAATCGTAACTAAAACCTAATTTATCATTTAAACCTTTATCATAAAACCAACCGCCAATAACGCCAATCGAACCCGTAACTGTCATCGGATCGGCAAAAATCGCATCGCTATTCATAGAAATCCAATATCCGCCGCTGGCGGCTACTGAAGCTTGAGAGACGACAATTATTTTGCCTTTTTGCATCGCCTGTTTTAACGCTTCTGATACTAATTCAGCTGCATGAGCGCTTCCCCCGGGAGAATTAACTCTTAATACAATCGCCTTAATCTTATTATTTTCGGATAATTTATCTATAACCTTTTTCAATTCGGCTGTTTTCATCCCTGTATTTTCATCTACGCCTCCCAAAGCGTAAACTATCGCTATCTTAGGCTTTTCTCCCCAAAAATTATCCGTTGGTTTATTTTCAAAAAAGTCGCCTGACTCTCCAATTATAATTTTATCATTCTCTTTAATTTGTTTTTCTATATTCTCGTATTTAACTATTTTATCAACTAAATTCATCTTTAAAGCTTCGTCGGGCAACGCGAGAAATTTTTCGTCGATTATCCTCTGTAATTCTTCTTTTGATAATAATCTGGCTTTGCTAATTTCGTCGATAATATGCTCGTAGATATCGTCGATTAATTTCGAAAACTGTTCTTTATCAGCTTCCGATAGATTGTCTCTTGAAAAGGTTTCAAATGCGGATTTATATTTATAATATCTCCATTCGTCGACTCCAATTCCAATTTTTTCTAACGCATTTTTTACATAAGTTTTACCTAAAGCCAAACCTTGCAGCGATATCGTTCCCAATGGATCGATATAAATCGAATCTGCAATAGAAGCCAAATAATATGTTCCAAAATCTGCGTCTCTAATCCAGATTATTATTTTTTTATTTGCGTTTTTTGCCTTTTTTAATTCTTCTCTAAGTTCATATGCAATATATAGAGGTTGAATTTCGGCAATTTTAATTATTATTTTTTCAACTTTTTTTAAGTTTTTAACTTCCGATATTTTATTCAGAATGTCTTTTAATTCCGTCGAATTATCAAGCAAAAAATTTTTTCTCTCCTTAACAATAGAATTTAAATTTATATATAAACTTGTTCTTGGCTCAACAAAAGGAGAAATTACGCTTCTATCTTTTTCCCCAAATCTGATTGAATAAATTGAAGCGGAAGTTTTAAAATTCTCGTCTGCGACAATTGAATTTCCAAAAGAAATAAATCCTAAACTAATTTGAGCGCCAATATTTACATACTTACTCGAATAATATCTTCCCGTAAACCTAATGCCATCAAAAGGTTCGAACGCGCAACCAGCAGACCATTTTGGCTCTTTAGAAGATCTTTTTTCTCTATAAACATAATCTCCAAACAATGAAATTTTCTCATTGCCTAACGGTCTTATTGCCGTCTCAAACGCATAATATTCCTTTAAATTTTTAGATTCAAACCAACGACCTATAGCTCCGATTGATAAAAATTTAACTGGCCTATATGCGATGCCAATCGAACTTGAAGCGGACAATTTTAATTTGTTATATTTTTTAATCGAATGACTGTATGAAAAACCTAAACCAAAAGTTTTATCCCCAATAGCAAAAGAGTAAGTCAATTCGGGACTTGACAGCTTATCTATTTGATTTATAACATAAGAAAATCCTGTCGCTCCTAATCCTGCGAACGCTCCATACTTTTGATACTTAACCGAATCTTTTTTAAACTGATATCCTGAGATATATAAATCAAACTTATTAAACGAACTTAATAAAGCTGGATTATCATAGCCATACAAACCATATTTCATCGAGCCGCCAGAGGCTGGAAAAAAAATGTTTCGATTATAATAATTTTCCTCGACAACAATTTGAGAAAATATTCTAACTGAAAAAAACGCAAAAAATATCATTAAAAATTTTTTCATCTTTTACCTCTTTTAGTTTTTATAAAAGTTTGAAAATATTTAGACCTTAGAGGAGTAATAAAGTTTTAAACAAATATTTTTTATTTTCACAATTTCTTATATAAAGTATAGTTTTATGAAAGTTGTTTTAATATATTTATTAAACTCTTTTTGATTTATTTTGAATTTTCGATTTAGCGGAAATCAAAGTCTTTTATTCGCTTATATTTCCAAAATATACAATTTCATCAAAAAAATAAAGCCAGTCCATCTTCTTTACCTTTGAAGCGCTTTCTAGTATAAAATTATAAGTTATTAATACAATTGAATTAAAATATATCAAAGAAGCGACAATTAATTTTTATGAAATAGATAAATATATTCAAATACGATTTGTTGAAAATTAAATATTCAAGGCTTGTTCCTCAAAACAAATTTAATTTAAAAAAAGCGTATTAAATTTTTTCAAAATACTTTTCTAAAAGCTTTTAGATATAAATTTAAAAAAATCGGCGATCAACTCGCCTGACGATAATTCTTAGAACGCGTAAAAAAATGTAAAACGCGGCGTTATCGAAGGATCTATTTTTCATCTATTTTGAATTTTTTCATACGTCTCAGCTAAAGCATTAACGCTAAAAAAAACTTTTTCGTCGGCTATATATTTACATCCAGCGACATAAAAATACCTTGAATCGCTTTTGCTTGTTTTGTTAATATTGAGATCAAAATAATCAGCCCGAAGAAACAGAGATAAATTTTTAAAGATAAAATATTCGCAAAAAGTTGATATGCCAAAAAGAAATCTATTTTGTAATTTTCCATTTTTTCGAAAATCATTCTGTTTCAGAGATAAAAATCTTTCAAATCCTAACGAGTAATTATTTCTTTCTTTATATCCAATAAAGAAAGCAGAAGTAGACGTATTATTTTTAACAAACGATCCGGAATAAGAATTGTAAATTTTTTTAGCGTCTGAATAATTAGCAAACAAGGATAAGCTTAAATTCTTCAAAAGCGACATAAAAAAAAAGAATCGAATAACTTTTATACCTAGCAAATTCATTTCAAATTCATTCTTCAAGCCGCTATTGTTTCCATACATGAGACAAAATTTATAATTTCCAGCATGATCGATTCTCGTTTTCAAAGAAACTCCAAAATCTCTTGACGATTGTATTCCTCTTAAACCCATAATTGTTTTTTCGACAAATCTATTCCCCCAAATAGATTCAGAAACTTCAAAAGCCATTGTAGGTTGTATTCCAATTATAGCGTCAATTCTATCATATACGCTTAAGACAATCAAATAAGCGTCTTTTAGGTAAAATCCGATTCTATCGTCTTTTAAGGTTGATTTATTATCGGTTTCGATTTTAAATCGAGCCGAAAACATTTCAGAAATATTTTAATCATAACCAAAATTAATTCTTCTTGCAATAAATCCATTTAAATTCTTTTTATCGCATAAAGCGGCATTTTTAACATTTACAATCCCCGTATCGCGCGAAATATTATAAAAAAAATCGCCGAAAAACTTTCATGAAAACTTTCCTATGTTCAAAATCTCTTGAGAATGTGATAAAGAATATTCTAATAAAATAAAAGCAAATAATACGACTTTTCCTCTCATATTTTGATCTTTTTATAAAATTAAGCGACAACAAATTTCTTAATCAAAAATTTTAGAAACAAAATTTTTTAAAATTTTAGCGGTTATTCCCCAAATAAATTCGTCGTTATATTTATAAAGCAATATTTCATATTTTCCTTCTCCCCAGCTTTCCCAATATCTTTCTGGCAAACCTAATTTTTTTGCCGGGAATAATACTCTATCTTCGCCATTATCTTCTTTTAACGAAGAATAAATTTTAAGCGCCGCATAATATTTTTTTGGATTTTGATATTTAAAAAAAACTAAAGGGGCAAAAAAAATATCTTCAACTTCCTTTTTATTAAACGCTGAATTTTTAGCGTCTGAATAATTTATAAAACCAACAAACGTATGAATTATAATTCCATTTGGAGCGATAAATATCGAATTCTTTCCCAAAGTTTTTATTTTACTTTTATCAATTCCCAATTCTTCTTCCGTTTCTCGCAAAGCTGTCGTTAAAAAATTATTATCTTTTTTTGGATCGAATATTCCTCCTGGCAAAGATATTTCGCCGCCTTGTCGAATTTTTTTAGCTCTTTTTTCAAGAATGACAAAATATTCATCTTTTATTTTAGTTAATAAAATAAGAGAAGAGGCTATCTTAAACTTAGACTCCAAAAGAATTTCCGGAGAATTCTTTAAAGCTTTTGATATTCGCCTTAAATTTAATTTAACGACGTTATCATTTATTTTGCTTTTCATATTCCTGAATTTCATTTTTCAACTTTAAAAATTTTTTTCTTTGAGCTTCAAAAAGCTCTAAGCGCTTTTTATCTTCAAATTTATTTTCTATTCTTAAAGATCTTTCGACAATTTCTCTTGCCTTATTGACTTGTTTGACTTTAAAATAAGTTCGAGCGACCTTATGCAAATAATAAAGCTCGTTAATAGGAGTAAGGAGCGACTCTTTTCGAAGCGATTCAATTATTTCATAATAATATTTTGCCGCTAGTTCCAAATCAAATTCTTCCAAAGCTCTAGCTCTTATTTCCATAAAGAAGCGAGATTCTTTCCATCGACTTATCATTTGTTCAGATATTTCCTTAGCTTTCTCAAATTTCTTAGAATCTAAATAAGCCCAAAATAGCGAATAAGCGGCCAAATAAAAATTGTAATTAGATTTCAAAGCTCCTTCTTCGAGCATTCTTAATCCTTCTTCCTTTTCGTCGTCTAACAATGGCGTCCAAGTAAGAAAAGACAACTTTGAACTTTTCCAATATTTATAACTTCCTATCGCAAACAAAGCTTCATAAAAATTCGGATTGTTTTTATATATTTCCTGAAACAAGTTTTTCGCTTTAATCGCTTTATCAAAAGCTTTAATATAACTTTTTTTTACTCCAAGATAATATGAATAGTAGCCAATTCGCAAAGCTTCAAAATATTTTATCCATAAGTCGTCTGGATTTTTTTCTAAATTTCTTTTTGAAATTTTTTCGGCGTTTTCAAAAAAACTGATAATTTGATCGTTTTCCAAAGGCTCGACTAAATCTTCGCTCTTAGCTATAAGATTAGCCGCAAGATAAATATCACCGATTGGAAGATTTGGATATTCGGATTTGACAGTTATAAATATTTCTTCGGCTTTTTTATATTTGCCGTTGACTATAAAACTTATGCCTTTTGCAATTAAACTGTCAATTTTTTTATCTGGATAACTTTGACTATAAAATTTCAAAGCCCACGAAGAATAAACGAAAGAAAAAATAATCGACAATATTAAACAAAAATTACAAAGTGCCAAATGTTCTATCCCCTGCGTCTCCCAAACCTGGCAAAATATATCCTTTGTCGTTTAATTGTCTATCAAGCGCCGCCGCAAAGATTTTAACGTCGCGATGCTCCTCTTCTAATTTTTTTACTCCTTCAGGAGCCGCAATAACGCAAGCTAAAATTATGTCTTTCGCTCCTTTTTGTTTAACGAAAGAAACAGCCGCCGAAGCGCTTCCTCCGGTTGCAAGCATCGGATCTAAAATAATTGGGCGCATATTGCCTATATTCCTAGGCGTTTTAAAGTAATAATCTTCAGGTTGCAAAGTAGTTTCATTTCTTTGAATTCCAATATGACCGACGCTCGCGTCTGGCAAAACTGTTAAAAAACCGTCCAGCATGCTCAATCCAGCTCTCAAGATAGGTATTAAACATATCTCTTTATGTAATTTATATCCAATCGTCGTTTCCAAAGGCGTATCGATAGAAAAATCTATTAAAGAAAAATCGCGAGATATTTCTATTGCCATTGCAAGAGAAACTCTTCTAAGCGCGTTTCTAAATTGTTCTTGATTGCTATTTTTGTCTCTTAAGATTGTCAAATCTCTTTTTACCAATGGATGATTAACGACAAAAAAATTTTTCATTTATTTCTCCGAAGAAGTTTTTTTGCCAATGATAGTCAATATATTCGCGAAAGGGGACAAAGGAGGAGTATAATTGAAATTAATTTTTACAAGAGCGTCGATTTTTTGGTTTGAGTAAATTAAAGACGCTATTATATCGCAATATCCAGCAATTTCAGGTCCGCCGTAAAAATTCGCTCCTAATATTTTTCTCGAAATTTTTTCATATAAAATTTTTCCAAATATTTTTCTTCTATCGGGCATTACCTTAATAATTTGATAAGCGACTGCTTTTGCGGAAGAAAAATTATATCCCAATTTATACAATTCTTTTGAACTCAAGCCAACAGCTCCGCAATATCGGTTAAATATTTTTACAGTTACATTTTTTATTTGCGGATCGAATATTTCATTTTTTCCAGTTGCGTTTGCCGCGGCAATATATCCTTGTTCGCGAGCGATAGAGGCAAGCGGAAGGTAGATTTTTGTTTTGGAAATAAACTCCGTAGTTTCTACGCAATCGCCTGCCGCATAAATATCGTTAAAAGAAGTCTTCATTCTGCCGTCTACTTCTATCGCTCCAGTTTTCCCTAATTTAATTCCAGCTTTTTTTGCGATTTCAACATTTGGCTCAAAACCTATCGAACAAAAAACAATGTCTGCTTTAATAGAGAAAGTTTTATCGATATTTATTTCTTTAATAAAATCGTTTTCGCTTTTTATAGAAATATTTTTTGCGTCTCCAATAAAAGTTATTTCATTTTTTATCAAATCGCTTAATATTAAATTTGAAGTTTCAATTTCGCAAGAAGGCAAAGGATATTTTTCTCTTTCAACAACGCATACGGATAAGGCAATTTTTTTTAAAGCCTCGGCTAATTCTAAACCAATGTATCCTCCGCCAAAAATTACGGCTTGCTTGCAATGGTATTTGTTTAAAAAATCTTTAACTTCAATTAAGTCTTGAACATTTTTTAGATAAAAAAGATTTTTATAGTTCTCATTAAAGATACGCTTCGATTTTGAACCGACGGCAATAATTAATTTATCATAATTCCATAAAGAAAATGAATTATCGTTCAAGTTTAATGTTTTAATTTTTTTTTCGGCGGGCAGAATTTCTAAAACTTTCGTATTGATAAAAACATCGACGCCTTTTTCATTTTTAAAGGAAATTTCGTCAAAAAAAACAATCTTTTTCCAAGAGTCAATTTCGTTTGAAATCACATAAGGCAATTCGCAAGTCCCAGTTGAAATAAAAGGGGATTGTTCCAATAAAATAACGTCGGCTTTTGGATTAAGCCTTTTTGCTTTTGCGGCGGCCGCGCATCCTGCGGCATTTCCTCCAACGATTAAAATTTTCATTTGAATTATTTGGATTTAAAGCTCAAAATAATCGGCGTTCCTATAAAACCGAAGTTTTTTCTAATTATATTTTGAATAAAACGCTTATAACTTTCAGGCAAATATTTATGCTCGTTGGCAAATAATAAAAACACTGGGTAACTTCCTTCAGCTTGGGTAATATATTTTATTTTTATTTCTTTTCCAGTCGGCGTTGATGGCGGGGGTATTTTAGCTATTTCGGCAAGCAAAATTTCATTTAACTCGCTTGTTGGAATTTTTTTTCTTCTTTCGTTAAAAACTTCTTTAGCCAAATCGATCAATTTATAAATGCGAGTTTTTTCAAGCGCCGATATTGTTATCACTGGAATAAAATCGTAAACTCCAAGTCTTTGTTTTATCGCATCTTCATATCTTTTAGCAGTATTTGAATCTTTTTCCACTAAATCCCATTTATTGACGGCAATAATAACGCTTTTTCTTCTTTCGATAGCTTCGTTGACAATTTTTAAATCTTGCTTGTCAAGCCCAATAGTGGCGTCGATTAAAACTATAGCTACGTCGCATTCTGCAATAGCCCTTAAGGTTCTTATGGCGGAATAAAATTCGACATTTTCGTAAATTTTTTTTCTTTTTCTTAATCCAGCGGTATCAATTAAAACTATTTCTTCCCCATAATACTTTAATATAGAATCTACGCTGTCTCGAGTTGTTCCCGGAATATCGGTTACTATGCTTCTATTATATCCAAGCAAAGCGTTGACATAAGAGGATTTTCCTACGTTAGGTCTTCCAACTATAGCTAATTTCAATCTTTTATCTTCTTCCAAATCGAAAATATCAGAGGGAAATTTTAAACACTTTATTAATTCGTCTAAAAAATCCCCTATTTTTCTTCCCGATAAAGCTGATATTGAAAAAATCTTGGAAAAACCTAAAGAGTAAAAATCATTAATATTAAGCTCGTAATTCTCAGAATCAATTTTGTTAACCGCAACTAAAACAGGTTTTTCAGTTTTTCTAATTATATCGGCGACCATTTTATCAAGCGGATGAATACCGTCTCTGCTGTCTGTAATAAAAATTATAGCGTCGGCTTCTTCAATTGCGGTTTGAGCTTGCTCCCTTATCGCCGATTCGAATATATCTTCGCTTTCAGGAACAAATCCGCCTGTGTCAATTAAAGTAAAATATTTTCCTTGCCACTCGGCTAAGCCGTAATTTCTATCGCGCGTGACGCCCGGCATATCGTGTATTATAGCTTCGCTTTTTCTTAAGACTCGATTAAAAAATGTTGATTTGCCTACGTTGGGTCTTCCTATAATCGCAACTATTGGAAATTTTTTCGCCATATTTCGCAAGCGTTAAAACTTTAAGCTAAAATACAATTTCGTTTTATAAGCGACATCAGAAATCGATAAAGTATTTTCCGGCTCTAAAGTTAAATATAATCTATAATTTTTATTGTAGAGATAACTGCCATAAGCCGCCTCCAATGCGGAAAAAAAATGATTTGTCACGATAATCTTTACAAAAGTAGAAGCGACTGAATAAAAGTCGTTAGCTTTGCCTCGCATTTTTGCATAATATAAAAATTGAGAAGTAAGCGGATCGCCGTATTTAAAAAATAATGTGTCTGGAAATTCTTTCCAGCCAGGATTAAATTGCGCATATTTGCCAATCATCTCATAATATTGTTGTTCGCCAGGCAAAGCAAGCCTATGAGAATAATAACCGCCAATTTCGCTTTCAATTCTATTCAAATGATACCAATTTAAACTTCCATCAGAATTAAAAACTTTGTATACTTCAAGGTCGTCGTGATTTTTCGAAGGATTTGTTATCGCTAAAATTCTCGCAATATTATTCACAGTGAAACGAGCGTATTTAACAGGCGACCAATTTTCATCGGCGTATTTTTGAAATTTTTTTGTTTGATTATTGCCTTTTGAGTCATATTTCACCGCGTAAATTATGGCGGCAATTTCTACAACGACAAAAATAGCCGACGTTATATAACTTTCATTGTATAACTGTCCGGCGCCGGGCAGTAAAAAAGAATATGTCGCAGCTGATAAACTTTTTTTCTTTTTGATTGAAATCTTAATAGGTTCTATTTTCTCATCAAGCGGTCGACTTATAATTTTTCGAGTTACATTCAAATTTCTGAGTTTTGCATATTGAGCTTCAAGATATAAAGATTTTTTTTCTTGCTCCATACTTGTTGAATCTACCGTAGTAGATACAACTATAGTAGAGTCGATTTGATAAGAGGGAATTAATAATAAAGAATCGCTTTGAGAGAAGTTTTCTGAAATAAAAGCGATAAAAACCAATAGGGACAAAATAATTTTCTTCATAACTAAACATTATAAAATTTTTTGATTTAAAAAACAAATTCATATAAAACGCCAGCGTAAAATAACCATTCTTTTCCGTAAAGTATTGTTTTTCCTCGAGTTTGCCTTTCAAATCTATCAAAAGAATATGCCGCATTAAAAAATACGCTTGTCGGAAATATATAATATGATATCAATTTTATTCTTAATTCGCTTCCAATTCCTTTCTTAAATTCTTTAAACGATGGAAATTTTTCATTCCAGGCATTGCCATAATCGAAATATATTCCGCCAAAAATTTTATCTAAATAAAATTGAGCAAGTTTATAATCTATATGCGAAAGTATTGGAAAATAGTAAGATAAATTAACCCATAATAACTCGTTTCCTGAAATAGAATAAAATGGATAAGATTTCATTCCAACTAATCCGCCTAAATAAAAATCAAAAAAGTCTGGAACTTTCGGTCCAAAAATAAACGCCGCTCTTGTTTTTGCCGATATAACATGCGATTTTAAAAATTGTATTGAAGCCCCTAAATTTAAATCAATTTTTGGAAATGTAAAATTTTGATATAAAGGCTTTAATATTCCATCTTTTACTTCGTAATTTCCGTCGGGATTAAATTTATTTAACTCGTATGATAATCTTAAATCGATAAATGTTTTAGATGGATTAATATCCGAATGCAAATATCTTTCTTCTAATTCAAAATCATATTTTAATTCGATTGATCTGCCAATAAAATAAACGTCTGATGAAGCGGGAATAAAAATATTGTCTGGCGGCAAAAGGAATGAACCCAAAGTAGAACTATATCTGCTAAAAGTAAATTTAAAGTCAAGATTGTTTAATCTATTGAATATTTTATTTTTAAAGGTTAAGCTTGTTTCAAATAAATTATAAGTGACGTCTACGGGAATTTGATAGTCGTATACTTCGACGCCGTTTACAATGTTTTTGCCTATCAACAAATCGGCCTTAGCTTTTCTGCTGACGCTGAAAATTTCTAGACTCAAATCCGGCTTTAGGCCAAAAGAATATAATACTGGCAATTTATTTCGATAATCGAAAGAAAAGTAAATATCGCGCTCGAAAAGCTTGTTGATTGATGCGTTAAAAAATAACGAATATCTTTTTAATATGTCTTCTGAAAATCCCGCGATGCCGGGCTTGATTCTATCGACAAAATTATTTGAAGTTGTGTAATTGTCTATTCTTATAAGAGGAAAAAATATGAATTTTGTAAAAGCTCCGCGATAATCAACAACTTCGAAATATGGATTTTCAAAATCGTTGAAATTTTGCAAAGCCGCAAGATTGAATTTAATCAAGTCTCCTTTTGGCTTGTCTTCTCCTAAAGGCGGATTTATAATTTTAACATAATTGTTTTTCATTTCAATTTTTTCTTTTACGTCTGCATTAAGCAAGTATATTTTATATCCGTCGGCATTGAATCCTGCGTAGACAATTTGATCCTCTTTTATAGAGCATCCCATAAAAGCTCCGCCAATAACATTTGTAACTTGAACTAAAGCGGAATCATTTGATCTCATTTTATATATGTTAAAGATGCCGGTAGCGTCAGAGCTGTAATAAATATTGCCTTTGCAGTCGAAGAATAAATTTCGTTCGTCGTTTGGAGTTTTTAAAAAATATTCGAATTTTTTATCTTTTAAACTTATCCGAGCTATGTCTCTTTCTTTATAAGAAGCAAAATCAAAATACAAATATTCGTCGACTGGAGAAAATACTGGATTATAAATTTGTTCTCCATTTTTAAATGCCGTAATAGTTTCTATCGAGTTATCCGATAATCGATACAAGGATAAATTAGCAGTTCCGTCTTTTTGCCATACGAAAGCGATAAGATTTCCATCGTTAGATAACGCTATTTGATTTGCGCGAGCTCCAAATGTTAATCTTTTTTCTTCTTTCTTTTCGATATCGTAAACGAAAATATCGTGTATGTTGGCCCAATGTTCGTTCTTTTGAGTCAGCTTTGCGAAATAAATTTTTTTTCCGTCTTTTGAAATAGCATAATTCGATTTAATTCCATCGGATATTAAAGTCGAAGTTTTTAGATTTAAATCGTAAGCATAAAGCGACGTTTGCGACAAATAATCCTTATTCTTATTTGAGAGATAAAATATTTTGTTGCCAATAGAATCATATTTTGGATAAAAATTCGCGTAGCCTTCTTTTACAATTAAATCGCCTGAAATATTTTTCTGAAATATTCCTTTGCTTCTTTCCTTATAAGAATTAACGATATAATTTTTCCATTCAGAATATAATTCTTTTCCGCTTTTCCCAAGAACTTGTTTGCAAGCGGCGTCGAAATTAAAATTAAAAAATTTTCCAAGCGATTTTGTTAATTCGCTCAATTTGTCTTCGCCGTATTTTTGAGAAATATATAAAGTTAAAGCGAATCCTGAATTATAAACCGCCTCGGAACCGAGCGAGTTTTTCCCGAAAACACCCATTTCTTCGTAAGTAAGCATTTTATCTTCTAAAGCAAAACAACGCAAAATCATATCGCGATGCGAATCCCAATCGTCATAATCAAACTCTTTTCTTTGATATTGTGCGACTCCTTCTGCAAACCATGAAGGAACATTTATTGTAGCCAACGGATATACCGCAACAACGTTTGGAAAGCCGTAAAGAATATCAGGCCTTCTTTTTTGTTCGTAATTTAAGAACTGAAACGAAAAAGCTGGTATTCTTCTTCCAAATTTCATTGCCGCTTGAAGATGAACCATGTGAGTAAATTCGTGCGTAATTACGTTTCTTAACCAATTATGGGTTCCTCGCAAATCAAAGTCCATTGCGGAAGCCCAAATTTCAATTGTATTGTCTATAAAATTTGTCAAGCCGTTTGAATAATCGTCGATATCTTTTATTATAAAATGAACTTTGTCTGGCTCGTATTCATACAAAGAAGTTATCGGTCCCCAAACTTCTTCCGCAACTTTAGCGGTTATTAAGGCTGTCCTTTCCGAGCCTTCGTGAAAATGAACTTCGATTTTTTCGCGTTTTATCGTTTTCCATTTTAGATGCGGATAATACTCGTCGAATTGAGCAAACAGAAATTTATTATAAATTGAAAAAAATATTATCGCAAAAAAGATTTTCTTAAATGATAAATTTTTGCATGCCATATTAAACCAATTAATTAAATATAAATGAAATCAGTTTGCAATCGCCATCTTTATAATTTTACTCGACGTTTTTCCTGAATAAGAACGAGCGTAAACTTTTACAAAATATATCCCGCGTTTTAATTTTGAAACGTCTCTTTCAATTTCATAATCGAAATTAGCGGGAGCTTTAAATGAAAATTCGTCGGCATGCTCTCCAGCGGCGTCGTATATTGAAATTTTTATTTCGCTTTCCTCTTCTACGTAAACTCTAAAAAATGTTTTGCCATCGTAAACTGGATTGGGCCAATTATAAGTCCGATTTTTTGACAATATCTCCTGATAATCTTTTTGCAATATGAAAACTTTTTGTTTTTCATTTGACAATTGCGTTTGACCTGGAATTTCTACTATATAATTTTCAGTATTTAACAATTCATTTATTTTTAATTTGCCATTTGAGCTCGCTAAACAAAGAATTAAATTATTATTATTTAAATTTTTTACTAAATATGCGTCTTTAAGGTTTGCAACGCCGGCTATTGGATATCCATTCTCTAATTCTCCATTATTTAAATCGTATAAATAGATCGAACCGTCGTCAGAAAAAGCAAATAATTTATTTGATGTTTTTAAAATCGAAGAATTTAAATTTTCCGAAGAGTTTTCTTTTCCACTATTCTTTTGTCTTAACGCAAAAGAAGCAAAAATAGAAGTCTTTAAAAATAAATTATAAAATTTTCCATAAGCAATTTTTAAAGGAAAATTATTCTTAAAAGTTCCAAAAGCGTTAAAACCATACAATATGTTTTCTTCAGGTTTTAAAAAAAATGCTTCGCCTTGCCAATCAATATCGACAAATAATTTATTCGCTTGTATAGCGCCGCGATATATCATTTGAATATTTTCAATATCTATAGAATTTGAACGATAAATTTTAAAAGTATTATCTTCAAAGAAAACGCAAATGTAAAAAACGTTATTTATGTTAAAAGCAGCGACGTCTTTTATTTTTAAATCAAAAGCCTTAATTTTTTCATCGTCGTCTTTTATAATATAATCGCCGATATATAATTTTAGATCGTTAAAAAATAAAATGTAATTTATTTTTTGGTTGTCAAATATTTTGCGCGAATTTTTTAATTTTATTCCCTCGTTTTCCACAAAAATATACTCTAAATAAAATCCTGAAGAAAACGCGCAATTAATAGTTAAAGTGTCTCTTGCAAAACTTGCCGTAATCGGGGAGCTTAAGGTTTCTGGAATTTGTATTTTATATTTATATGTATATATATTGCCGTTTTTAATTTGTCTTAATAAATTCAAAGTGTCGTTGTAAGAACCGACAATGTAAATTTCTTCCGCTGAAGATTTAATCGCTTTTAAATAAGCTGGATAATTAGAAGAAAAATTTTCAAATACAATTTCAAGAGATTTATTCTGCAAATTTAAGGCGTATAAGTTTCGATCGTTAAATATATAAATTTGGTTTTCTTCAAAAACGGGAAAAGCTTTAAAATTAGAAACAGCCGCAAACAAACTATCCTCAAATAATGTTTTAACAAAATTTTGTTTTTTCAAAAATTTGAATGACATTAAACTTGAAATTTGCGAAAAATCTCTTAATTCGATAAAACTTCGCGCGCCTGATGAAAGTCGAGCGTAAGGACGAAAATCGTCGTTAAAGATATTGCGATAAAAAATTGCCTTGTTGTTTTTATGCCAGAAATCCTCTTTAGTTCCTTCGCCAAAAACTTCTTCGCCAAAAATTGTTCTAAATTTCTCTCCGATATCAAAAATCCCATCGGCTTCGATTAACATTACGCCTTTATTGTTTTTGTCGACATTGATTTTATTATGCGATATTCTTTCGCGAATAACTCTTTCGTTAATTTTCCAGATAAGTATTCCTTCGCCGGGCAAAGCAAAATCAAATTCGTCAATATCGACAATTACGCCGCGCAATTTTGATATATCGTAACTTTTAATTTCTTCGTCTGTAAGATTTCGCAAAACCGCTTCAGTTTGTCCCAGTCTAAAAACGACAGAACAATTATCGTTGTAATAATCGCGAACTCTGCATTCTATTAAATAATATTCGTCGTCGGTAATTTTTAATTTTAATATTTCAGGTTCAAAAGCAGGATTAAGATGAGATTTAACTTTATAAAAACCAGTATCTCTTATTTCATATGGACGAGCCCAACCAAGGAAAACTTTTTCCCAGGCGGATAAATTTGGCGGAATAGCTCCATTGTAAGAAAAGATTGATTGAACATCCATCAAGCCAAATCTGCCTATAGTCGTTGTTCCCGTTTCAGTATTGTACAAATCAGGCAATCCTAAAAAGCTTCCAATCATTGCGCAAATTAAGCCGTTATTAGTTATTTCAAGCAAAACCTTGCCGCTTAAAGTAGAAATCTCTCTGTTTTCAGTAACAGGCAAAATAGCGATATTTTTTATAAAGCGATTGCCTGCCCTAAAGCCTTGAAAATTTTCTCCGAAGAAATTTTTCAAAGATTTTTCGTTAAAAAAAACCGATGGAATGTTTCGCTCGATATTAATTTGACCTTGTATTATAATATCTCTTCCGACGCCCGCATGAAAAATTATAAACATATCGTAATTTGAAAGATCGTATGACGAATACAGAGAATCGAAAATTTGGAAAACTTCTTGCGCAAAATTTGCGGTCGGCTTTAAATCGTCTACTTTTGGAGGAGAGGAATAATCGCGCATTATTTTAGAAACAGTAATGACGCTGTCAAAAACTTTATAATCTATAAAAAGTTTTCCTTTGGAATTTTTATAAAAATAGTTGCGGGCAAATAGGAGTTTTGACTCAAAGTAATTCTTATCATGCGGATAGGGATCAATTATTTCATTTCCGTAATCTTTAGAATACAAAGCGCCAAATCTGCCGTTTCCAGTGGTTGCGTCGTCTTTATCTTCTTGAAATTGAACCATTAAGGCAAAAATCCTTAGAGTGTCTTTATCGAAAACTTTTGAATTTGAAAAAAATTTACTTTTATAAAAAGGAACAATTTGCATCGAAGCGGATTGACCAAATAAAATCGAAGATAAAAACAAAACAAAAAACATTTTTTTCATATTAAATTCCGCGCGGTAATGTTATATTTTTTTCTCTCTTTGGAGCTCCCCAACCCATTAAAATTGTAAACCTCAAAGTTTCGGACAAAGGATGATTTTCTCCGCCTTTGAATATGGAAGTAGTAATATAACTAAAATCAAAACCGTAAATATCGTATCTTATGCCAGCTCCCAAGGTCATAAATTTTCTATTGCCATATTCGGGATCTTCATAGAAAAACCCGGCTCTTAGAGCAAATAAGAAATCTTGCGGTTGACCATACCAGTATTCTAATCCCATAGAAGCGACAAACTCTTTTAGCTCTTCTCTAAATGGCTGATCAAACCAGGAAGTAAAAATTGCTTTATAGAACTTGTCGCGTTTTTTTCTAACCTTTTGATAAACTCCGGGCTGGCCAGGAATTTCTACGCTGTCAATATCAACTCTGTGAACTAAAAGTTTGCTGAAATCAATCGTTCCGACTAAAGAATTAAAATCGTCGGAAAAAAATTCATAAGCAAAACCTAATCTAAAATTAGTGGGAATAGGATCGGCTTGAGCTTGATCGATATAATATATTTCCGGTCCGATATTGCTTATATTTAAACCTACAGAAAATTTGTTGCCTAAGTTTCCAACGTATGGAATATTCAATTCTCCTGGTCTCCACATTCCCGCTATATCGAAACTAACTGAAGTTGCAACTCCCTTGCCTTGTTCTTGTCCGGCTCCTTTGTCTGAGAGTCTGCTGTGAATTAATCTAAAATTAGTTCCTATTGCCCAATCTTCGGAAAGTTGAGTAGAATATCCTAAAGTCCAAGCTAAATCGAAAGATTTAAATTTTCCAAGCGGCGTCGGATCGTTTTCTCCGGTTCTTACAAATTCGCCAAAATTCATATAAGTCAAACTTGAAGTCACGCTTCCATTTATTTCTTCCAAATACATTCTAAAAGTAAAATATTCATAAAATAAATCAAGATTGAATTGCGGAAGCCAATTGGAATGAGTAAAGCTGACTTCCGAGCCTCTTAAAAAGCCAATTCCAGCAGGATTCCAAAAAATCGCCGCGGAATTATCAGCTAATCCGCTTCCCGATTCGCCAATTCCGCCTGCTCTTGAATCTGGAGCAAGCAAAAGAAAAGGAACTGCCGTTGTTTCAACGCCTTTTTTGCTGGATTGGGAAAAAATTGAAAAATTAGCAAATAATAAAATCGCAGCGACTTTTACGATTTTTAAGAACATTCTCTATCTCCTATTTTTTTAAAAACAAATAAATTTATCTAACAATTGAAAGCTTTCCATATAATTCTTTTGTTTTGCGAGAATAAATTTCTCTAACAATTAATTTGTAAAGATATGTGCCATTAGCAAGAGAAGAACCGTCTCTATCTTTTCCATCCCAAAAAATTTTTACAAATTTGTCAGTGATCATATTTTTTTCTATAGTTTGAAGATATCTGCCGCTTGTTGAAAATATTTTAATTGTAACATCAATCAAATTTGTTCCGGATCTCTGAAAAGTAAAATATCCGTTTTTTGTTATCGGATTAGGATAAACCAATAAATCTTTAATGACTAATTCTCCTTCTGAAACAACTGTAAAAGTTCGAGAAGTTATAGAATAATTATTAAAAATATCCCAGGCTTTTACTTCGATTTTATAGTTGCCCGGCTGCATATCTTTTATCTGATAAATAATTTTTCCCGATTTGCCATTTGCGTCTAAATCTCCAATAAAATAAGGGCTTAAGTCAATCGGATTATTTCTATTATCATTAAAAACCGCTTCTATTTTATGGCCAATTCCAGCGCCAGTGGTATTCAAACCAGTTTCGTCTTTAAGTCTGATAATTAAAGAAAAAGTTGAATTGACTACGTTGGCTTGAAAATCATTTTCATTGTCGAAGAAAATATAGATATCCGGACCTTTGCCATCGTTTTCCACATTATCTTCCGAACCCCCGACTATAACATTGCGCGTAAAACCTACTCCGTCGATTTCATTATTATAAAAATAAATTTTTACGCATCCGTTTAATCCGCTGTAAGTTATATCTTTTGGAATTCGAAAAGAACTTGCGATGACGCCATTTTTCAAGGTGTTTCTTCCGCTGTATATCAAACCGCCAGGATAATAAACAGTATAATTAATATCAGAAAAGAAACGGGGCACATCCGAATCGTAAACTGAAATAATAGCTTCGCCGTTGAAATTAATGTCTATGGAATTTATCGAATCTTTTATCGAAGCGTTCAAATTATACGAGCCTAAAGCTTTTAGCTGAATTGACGAGCTTTGTAAATTAACTCCTTGAATCGAATCTATCGTCGCTATTCTTTCTGGCAAAAGTATTTTAATGTAAGGGTCTCCGAGAAAATTAAATTTTTTATCATTGCTGCTATATTTCAATTGCTTTGTCGCAAGATAAGCTTTCCCTAATTCAGAAAAACTGCCGTCTGAATTTCTTTTGAACAAATTAAAATAAAAAAGATTATTTAATGCCGCATTCAACCCAGCATATACCACCCTATTTGCGGAACTTAAAGCAATAGCTCCCCCATCTGGTTTAACAAGCAGCATCTCAGCTCCGCTTTGTTCCGATGGAACATCAAAACGAGCAAAATCGCAAGTGGCCGCCGTTAAGAAAAAATATTTTTCAGACTTTAGCTGAGGTATTGTAGAGTTTTTTTCAAAAATAACTTCATGAGTCCAAACGTCTGGATTTCCATGTCCAATAAAATTAATTACGCAAGCTCCATTATTCATCGCTTCTATTGTTGCTTTCGCAGCCTCCGGCTTTCTTCTGCCTAATCCTGTAACTACAGTTGGATATGCTGAAAGATAGATTCTCTCAATATTCGCCCAGCTTGGTATATAATACTTTGCGAGATCTTCTGACTGCGAAGTATGCAATGAACCGTCGTTCCCTTTTGAAGTTAAACCGTCGTCTGCTATTAAAACTACCTTTGTTCGCCACAAACCAAAATTCTTATCGGTTTCGTATTTAATTACTTTATTAATATAATCTAATGCTTCTTGATTTGTTCTACAGGGAACCCTTCCAATCGCAATATCTAAAATATTGTCTATAAAACCGCCCACAATACAACCAAAAAAATCGTCGCTGCAATAGCTATAGTCGGCATAGCTTAACGAGTTTTCTGTTTGATACGTTGGAATAAAATTATTATTCTTGCCTTCTCGATTTTTGGAATCATAATCGCCGTCTCCTAACAACAAAACAAATTCTGGCTTAATTTCCCAATTTAAGTATGCATAACGCAAAAAATCTCTTATAGCAACTGGATCAACCATCCCGCCGGAAAATTCGTTAAAAATTTCGTCGATATAAAAAGTTTCAGAGCTTATTCTACGGGAAGCAATTGGATGATTTATTCTAAAATTTTTTAACTTTTCAGCGGCATTTGCAAAATTCTTGTGAGCAATGATCACATATTTAGCGTTGGCAAGAGAGCCTCTTATATTTGAGTTCGAAACTTTAACGTAAGATTTTACTCTCTTTAATCCGTTTTCATTAACGGCAATATATTTTGACATAAGGATGTCGTTTTCTCGAGCTAAAAAAGAGCATTGACCGCCGCTTATTGAAGCTCTGTCGATAATTTTCACGTCGTTATATTTTGTTATATCGAAAATTCTTAGATTATGACTATTATTGAATTCCGAAAGATCATATTTAATTATAGTATCTCGAAACGCGTTTGAATAAAAAATTAATTCGTTACCATAAGCTTTCAAATATTTCCAGTATCTTATTTCGAAATAATTTAAATAGCCTTTGTCTTCGACCCTATTAGCATCGTAAGAGATTTTGAAAACGCTTCTATCTTCATTAGTTTCTCCAAAATAATAGAAATAACCTCTAAATTCATTTCCATAATTTGCTTGATCGGAAAAACCAACCCCTTGAGCGAAGGCGTTTCCTATCAAATTATCATTTTCATAAAAATTTAAATTTATGTTTTGAGGGGAAGAATTAACAAAACTTATGAAGTACGACATTTCAGAAAATGGAACTCTGCCTTTAACTGAATGAATGTAAGTTTTAGAGCGATTCGATACGTTAAATTCTTCGCCTAAATACATTCTGCCTGTTTGAAATCTATTTTGCAAATCTTCTTCGAAACCTATGCAAGCTTTTGTTTGAGTTTGCAATAAAAAATTTTCCGATTGAAGCGACGATTTTTTCGACATTCTTTTGCCAGCATTTCCTCCAAAAGTAATAAAATAATAGTTTTCTTCGCAGTATGGGTGAAAATATCTCAGAATAGAATAATCATATTTTGCCGGCTCGAAAAAATGATGACTTCTTCCGTAAAACAAGATGTAATCATCGGCGTCTAATTTCCCATCTTCTTCGCCTACTGCCATTATTGCTATTTCTACTAAATCGATTGGTCTGTCCCCGCTCAAATTCTCTGGCAATTGATAGCCGCCGTTGTTATAAATTTTTATCGTTCTTGGATCGTCGCTCGATTTAAATCCAAGATCAAAAAGCTCTTTTGCCGTTATTTTATAAATTCCTTCTTCTTCGACATAAAATTTATGCCATATTCCATTTGCAAGAACCGAAGAGTTTAATTTTTTAGGCGACGATTTTCTTGTATGCCATTTTTTTGCGATATTATAATTTATTACTGCAGCGTCAAGCAACTTATCGTTATAAACTATTGTCGAGTTTAAATTCTCTCTTTTATTAAATCTTATAACGATTGTAATTTTTTCGAATATCTCAAGCTTATTTTCGCCGGGAAAATAATCGAACGGAGCGGCAATTATTTCAATGATTGGAATATCGCGCGAAATAAAAAAATTTCCACTTTTAACATTTGCTTTAATGACCCTCTGATTGTAATTTTCACTTTCAGAATACTTTGCAATTAATTCTGATTTATTTTTATCTTTTACTATTTTAGGTTTAGGCGCAAGACGAGCTTCGTATGTTTTTTTGTTTTCGAGTTTATAATCTAAAGAAAAAAGATTTTCGCCAGGTACTCCAACTAAAAATTTTCTTATTTGAATCTCAGGATAACCTATAGACAAACTTTCATCATCGATTCCATTAATTAAGTTAATTCTTTTATACAGAATTCCATCAATTTGAAAGTCCTCAATTAGAACTTTTGGATAATATTCTATGATCAAAATGTTTTGATTTGACTCTATTATTTTATAATCTATGTATTGAGATAAAGACGAGGAGCTATATATTAAACAGCAAAATACTAAGATTAAACAAGCTCGAAAAAAATTGCTTTTCATACAACCAATAAATTTGTTTTAACTTTTTAAATATCTAAATTTTAATCAAAAAATAGTAGCAATTTCTTTCGAGCAAACTCCCTTTTTTTATTACTATAATATTAAGAAAGTTAAAATTAAAATCAAGTCTTTTTTTTGCGGAATTTCTTTAAATAAAATTTCTAATTTCTTTATTAGCTATAAATAAAAATTAAAATCTTCTATCAAGAAATCCTTCAATTGCGTCGGATACAAAATCAGAATTTTCAATTGGCGACATATGCCCGGCTCTTGGAACGGAAGCAAACTCTGAATTTTTAATTTTAGCGGACATATCTCTCATATATTCTGGCGGAGTTAAAGCGTCATATGAACCGCATAAAACCAACACAGGCAAATTTATCTTAGGCAAATAAGATGTGGTGTCAGTTCTACCCAACATAGCCAACAAACAACCCTTTACTCCAATCGAATTAGAAGAAGAGCATAAATTCAACCATCGTTCGTATTCTTCTTTATTTTCCTGCTTAAATAAATCGCCAAATGTATTAGGGACAAATTCTTTTACAAAACTCTCGACTCCTTCTTTATTAATTTTAATAATTCCATTTTGTCTTCTTAGTTTTGCGTTGTCGTCGTCGGCGTTAGAGCGAGTGTCGCATAAAATAGCGGCTCCAAATTTTTCTTCATATTTCTCCAAAGCTCTAAGAGAAATATAACCTCCCATTGACAAGCCGCATATCGCTGGTTTTTCCAAACCTAATTCGCTAACAATTGTCATCAAATCTTCAACAAAACCTTCCATTGTATATTGACCGTCGCCGATTTCGCTTTCGCCTAAGCCTCTTATGTCATATGCTACGCATCGGTATTTTTTTGACAATCTTTCTATTTGCTTTTCCCACATTCTCCAATTATATGGAAATCCATGCAAAAAAATTATTGCCTTTTTTTCTTTTGGTCCAATTTCTAAAACATTTAAGCCGTTAATTTTCATATTTTTATT
>Ga0068706_1000375_pt1 | contig 22325 bp, 14 predicted proteins | sample YNPMSBMetaG_FD_65632 | JGI IMG/M metagenome (GOLD analysis project Ga0068706, IMG submission 65632) | Anoxygenic and chlorotrophic microbial mat microbial communities from Yellowstone National Park, USA - YNP MS-B MetaG | ecosystem: Environmental > Aquatic > Thermal springs > Hot (42-90C) >...
ACAAATTGGCTCTTTCATAAATTCCATTCCCCAGATTGATGTTCAAAATTTCAATTATACCATAAATTAACCTATCCAAACTATCTAAGTTCTGAAACATTCTCATAGGTTTTGTTCTTCTTCTTATCTCTTCAATGTATCTTTCCATTGGATTGTTTGTCCTTATCTTCCTCTGTATTGTCTCGTCAAATTCAAGATATGTCAAAGTCAAACTGAAACTATTTTTTAATGAATGAACTGCTAAAGGTTCTTTCTTCTTCCATTTACTCTTGAATTCTTTTAATCTTCTAAATGCCTCTTCTTTTGTTTTTGATGAATAAACATATCTAAGATCCTTCGAAATTTTTTCTCTATTCTCAAGCGATGTTCTATTTAATACATCTCTTTGCTTATGAGCCACACAGACCTGTATCTTAGAAAATGGAAATACTGTCTGGATTGCTGATAGTAAACCTCTATGGCCATCAATGACAAATATTAAGGGTTTTCTTAAACCCCTTTCTCTCAAATTCTCCAAAAATTCTTCATAGCTCAACTCATCTTCTCTCTTACTTATGATAAAATCTATTAGCTCTTTTTTGCCCTTTTCATCTTCGCCTAAGGCCAATAAAACCCAAAATTTCCCAATATTTCGAACTTTTACATACATTGCCGTCTAACCATATAAATCGATAATATTTATCTATTCTCCTTTTATGAAATTCATCTCTTTTCTTATCTATTACCTTTAATACCCTGCTTACCCCAGATGGTGATAATATCGTCCCATACATCTTTTGTAACAAAACAGCCATCTTCCTACAACTCTGTCCTGTAAAATATCCTATCAATGTCAGATAAATCAATTCGCTATCTCGCCGGCTATACTTCTTTATTATCTTAGATTCAAACTTCTTACTCTTATGCTTGAAAACTACTCTTATTCTCTTGAATTTTATTGCGCCAATAATTGTATCTATTGTCCTTCTATAGCCTGAATTAAAATAACCAATCCTATCTTTTTTATGCTCTCCTTTCTTTGTTACTCCTAAGCTCTTAAGAGCCCCTTCTTCTAAAGCCGCTTGTAATACTTCTGTAAGCATCTCTTTTGCCTTCTCTACTGATAATTTTACCAAATTGTCGAAGGTAAAAGACTTGATTCTCATTGTAAAATCCCTTAAATAGTTATTGAGGGATTTCATAGTTTATCCTCCTCTGTTTGTTTTTGTTTTATTTTCTTTCATACAGGGGAGGAATTTATTTTTTACCAATCTGAATTTCAACAAAATATTATACGCTGCTTGTTTAAATTTATTGAAATTAAAAGGATGTATAAAAAAAAGATAAAAGTTTGTTGGGAAAGATTGGTTGGTCGGGAAGGCGGGATTCGAACCCGCGACCTCAACGTCCCGAACGTTGCGCGCTAACCGGGCTGCGCTACTTCCCGCAAAAATATATTTTAAATTTAAAATATAAAAAATTTTTTCTATTGATAAAATTTATTTAGATTTAAAAAAATTTTTTATTTTATTTATTTAGAAAATTGAAAATAAAATAATGAGGGCAAAAAGAAATTATGACGACGATCAAAAAGTCGGATTTGCAGTTTAGAGCGTATGCTTTTATAAAAACTCTTTGTTTGCTTAGCTCAATATTTATGTTGATATTAAATGAATTTGTATACGCTCAATACCCGGGGTGGAATCAATACACTAGCGGAAAATCTATTCAAGCGATAGTGGGGGATGGGGATTACATATGGGTTGGAACTTCAGGCGGAGTTGTTTTAATCAATAAGGTTAACGAAGAAGTTAAATTTATTACAAATGCGAATTCAAGTTTGCCCTATAACGATGTCAGCGATATAGCGATCGATAAGAATGGCAATAAGTGGTTTGCAACATTTGGCGGCGGAATAGCTATGTTAAAGGGGATGGATTATTGGAATCCAAACAATTGGAAAATTTATAATACAAGCAATTCGCAATTGTTAGAAAATACATTGCATTTTATTGCCGTAGATAAAGATAATTTTATTTGGGCTGGAGGCAAAAGAGGTTTGGTTCGTATTTCTGCCGCAAGTATTGTATCTTTTACGACATCAAATTCTCAACTTCCTAATAACGATGTACGTTCAATCGCATTTGATAAAAATGGAGAAGCCTGGATAGGCACATATGGAGGCGGACTTGCAAGATTTGATTATTTAGGAAGAAAATGGACTGTATATAATATTACAAATTCAGGTTTAAAGAGCAACGATATTACAAAAGTTGCTTATGAAGATAAATTTTTGTGGATTGGAACTGATGGCTATGGACTAATAAAATTAAACTTGCAAAGTCCTGAGCAACCCGCAAGCTGGAAAGTATTTGACGAAAAGAGCGGAATTGGGGATAGAATAATAACCGCAATTTTTATAGATCATAAAAACAATAAGTATGTGGGAACATTACAAGCTGGAGCGTTTAGGTTAGAAAAATCTGCTTTTGGAGATGAAACAAACGTGATTCAATATAATGATAAAACGGCATTATTGCCAGGCTTATATGTTAAAGCGTTATACGCGGATAGAACTGATAAAATTTGGATTGGAACGACGCAAGGATTAGCATATAATAATGGAAAAAATTGGAGCGTAATAGAAACTTCAAATTCAGGTTTGTCAACTAATATTATAAATTCTTTAGCTTTTGATAAGAGCAATAATATATGGATTGCGACAAACGAAGGCATTTCAGTATTAAGCGGCAAAAGTTGGACTGTTTATAATTCGACGAATTCTGAAATTAAAGACAATCGTATTTTATCTATAGCTATTGACGCAAGAAATAATAAATGGTTTGGAACAAATACTTTGGGAATATATAGATTAGCTGGAAAAAACGAATGGGCTAATTATCGAAAAGAAAATTCTGGTTTGCCGTTTAATAGGATAAATGTTATTAAATCAGATAATAAGAACACATTATGGATTGGCTTCAATACTGGGGCAGTCGCTAAGATGGAAGGAGAGCGTTTTACCGTTTTTTCACAGAGCAATTCAAAAGTACCAAATAGCCCAATAACTGATATTGAAATAGATAAAAATGATAACGTATGGATAGGAACAGACGGTTTAGGACTTGTATTACACAAACCAAATTCACAAAATCCTAATGAAAGCTGGCAAATCTTTAATTCATCTAATTCGTCGCTGAGCAATGGAACAATTACTTCAATTAAATCAGATAACGACGGAAATGTTTGGATAGGAACAAAAGGCGGTCTGTTTGTATATATTGGAGGAAACTTTAATTCATATAATACAAGCAATTCTGATTTGCCAGAAAATGATATAACTTCAGTAGCGGTAGACAAAACAGGAAATGTATATATCGGAACAAATCGAAGCGGAGTTGTGGCATATATGAGGGATATTATTCTTGACGGCAAAGCGTGGATTAATTATACTTTTAGCAATTCTGGATTGCCTGATAACGAAATAACAAGCATAATTGTTGACGGTAATAATACTAAATGGATTGCTACAAAAAAGGGTCTTGCATCGTTTAGTCAAAAAGTTGAATTGAGCGAAGCTATTCCACCAAAATATCCGCCTTTATTATCAGTATCTCTGGAACTATATGAACAATCAGGCAATAGAATGCTGGATCCTTTTGAAAAGGCTTCTTTTAGATTTTATATTCAAAATAATGGAAAAGACGCAGCTCAAGGATTTACTATAAAAATAGAGCCGATAACAACTTTTACAAGCGTTAAATATGCAAGCGAAGTCAATTTGGGAACTATAAGAGCAGGCCAAAAATTACAGATTGACGTTCCGATTCAAGCAAACGAAAAAGTCGATTTTGAAAATTTACAGTTTAATGTTAAATTTGACGAAGCTTTTGGATTCGAGCCAGAACCCATAAAATTTACAATTCCAACAAAAGAAAATAATCCGCCAAATTTAATGATTGCCGATGTAGCTTTTGAAGATAATAATAGAAATGGAAAAATTGAGCCTGGTGAACTTGTTAAAATAACTGTTATGATAAAAAACGAAGGGAATGGAGATGCAAGAGATGTAGTATTTAGAATCAAATTAGGAGAGGATGTTTTTATTGCCGGCGATAGTCAAACTGAATTTATGGTTGGCAATTTAACAAGCAAAGAATTTAGAAATATTAAGTTTAGCGTTTTTACAAGCGCAAGAGCGGTAGATATTCCAATTTTTGTCGATATTTTAGAAGCATCTAAGAAGTATGACAAAAAAGATCTAAGATTGCCCTTAAAATTGAATAGATAATTTTGGAGGAAATATGAAACTAATCAGATATATATTTTCGTTATTTTTTATAATTGGGAATTATTTACATGCTCAGCAAAATCAACCTGAAAAATGGGTTCAGTATACTTGCGGTATTAATGTCTTGAGCCTTTCAGAAGAAGGCAACTACTTATGGATTGGCACAGAAGGCGGACTTGTAAGAATGAATAAATCAAATTATCAAATGACATTTTATAATACCGCTAATTCAAAATTGCCACATAATGCAATAAGAAAATTAATTGTAGATCCCGACGGAGCAAAAATTATTGGAACTGACGGCGGGTTTGCAATAATTGAACCGGATAAAGGAGAACTAAATCTGAAGGTTAATACTTATAATACAATTAATTCAAAATTGCCAAATAATTTTATTAAATCAGTTAACGTAGATAATCTTGGCAATTTATATATCGGAAATTTGAATGGGTTCGTTAGAGTTAATAAACGTCTAATTGCTGATGAAGCAGCTTGGCAACATTTTAATACATCGAACTCAAAATTGCCAAATAATTTAGTAAGCGTAATTTTGCCTCTTCCAGATGGAACGATGTGGATTGGCACTTATGGCGGAGGTATTGCTAAAGTAACAGGTATTACAAATTGGGCAATTTATGATGATAAAAACGGATTGCCAAGCAATAATATAAATTCTTTATTATTAGCTGGAACAGAATTATGGATTGGAACAGATGGCGGGGGATTGGCGAAATTTGATGGAAAAAATTTTACAATCTTTAAAAAAACAAATTCTAAAATTTCTGGCGATTATGTAACTTCAATAGCTATGGATCGACAAGCAAGATTATGGGTTGGAACCTGGGGCGATGGAGTATCTGTTTTTGACGGCAAAAATTGGATATCTTATAATAGCTCTAATTCTGGCTTAATTGATAATTTCATTACATCTCTTTTGATTGATAACCAGGGAATAGTGTGGATAGGAACTATAAACAAAGGCATAATTAGATTCGACGGAGTTGAATGGAAACAAATAAATACTTCAAATTCAAGTTTGCCAAGAAATAATATTACCTCTATTTCTATAAATGAAAAAGGAGCAAAGTGGTTAGGTTTTGACGGTTTAGGAGTAGGAAACTTTGAACAGTTAGGTCTTTTTGAAGGAAAAAGTATTGAAATAGTTTCTACCAAAAATTCTAAATTTCCAAATGACTATGTAAAATCAATCGTTTTAGATTTTAATAGCTATCCATGGGTTGCTACATGGGGAGGTTTGGCATATTTAAAAGGCGGTAAAGAGTGGAAAGTTTTCACGACTCAAAATTCTAAGATGCCGCATAATTGGGTTACTTCTGTCGCAATAGACGCTTATGGAAATAAATGGGCTGGCACAATGGGAAGAGGTATTGTAAATATTCAAGACAATAATTTATTTGGAGATACTATTTGGTCTGTTTATAATAATTCAAATTCAAAACTTCCTAATAACAATGTAATATGCTTAGCTTTTGATAAAAAAAATAACTTGTGGGTGGGTTTACAGAATGGTCTCGTTAAATTCGAAAATGCAGAATTAAACGACGAAACAAAAGTTAGCATTTACAATGTTAACAATTCCGGTTTGCTTGATAATTTAATCAAAGCTATAGCATTTGACGATAACAATATATGGATTGGAACAACTCAAGGTTTGTCAAAGGTAAATATAAATCAAATTAATGATAAAAATAAATGGACGCATTACAATACATATAATTCTGGCTTGCCTAATAATACGGTTACTTCTATATTCATTGATTATAGAAATAATAAATGGATTACTACAGAAGGCGGACTTGCAATTTTTAATGAAAATGGAGTTAAAATAAAGCCTGATCCTCCATCATATCCTCCTATGGTTTCAGCGGTTGCAGAATTTATAGAACCTTCGCAAAACTTTATCTTGGATGCTTTGGAAACCGGTTATATAGAGATTCAATTTTTTAACGACGGACAAGGAAAAGCTCAAGATGTATTCGCTCAGATTCAGCCTGAAAATCAACCTGGATTAATTTATCGCTCTGTGTATTTTATAGGCGAAATTCCTGGAAATTCTCAAATAAAAGCAAGAATTCCAATAATTGCCACAACTAAAGTGCCCACGGGACAATATACTTTTAATATTATGTTTTACGAGGCTTATAAATTTGATCCAAAGCCAACTTTTGTTACTTTCAAAACTAAGGGATTTGCTCCTCCAGATTTAGTTTTATTAGAACAAGTTGTTGAAGATTTAAACAAAAATGGAATAGTTGAGAAAATGGAGGAAGTTAAGATTAAATTGAAAATTCAAAACAAAGGGAAAGGAGACGCAAAAGACGTAAAAGTTAAATTAAATATTGGAAATAATATTTTTATCGCTGAAAAAGAAGAAAAAGAATTTAATCTTGGAGATTTTGAGCCTCAACAAACAAAAGAAATAACTATAATTTTATTTAGCAATAATAGAGCTACAGAGTTTCCAGTAAGTTTAGATATAACAGAAAAATTTAATAAGTATAATAAAACAAATATTAAAGTACCAATAAAATTTTCTGCCGCATCAAAATAAACTTGACTAGTTGTATAATTATATTTAAATTTGATTAGTTCTTTGTAAATTTTATGTTTCTTATCGAGAAAGGCGGAGGGAACAGGCCCTATGATGCCTTAGCAACCTGTCGCATGACAAGGTGCTAAATCCTGCCCATTTTGGGAAAGATAAGAAAAGGATTTTAATATATAAACCTCTTCGAGTCTTTCTCGAAGAGGTTTTTTTTTAATATAAAAAGAAAGGAGAAATTATGAGTAAAACTTTGCATTTTGAAACTCTTCAACTTCATGCTGGTCAAGAAGTTGAAAAAACAACTAACTCAAGAGCTGTCCCAATCTATCAAACAACATCCTATTTGTTTAATTCTGCCGATCATGCGGCAAATTTATTTGAATTAAAAGAATTTGGCAATATATATACGCGCATAATGAATCCCACAACAGATGTTTTTGAAAAGAGAATTGCCGCTTTAGAAGGCGGAATAGCAGCTTTAGCTACTTCAAGCGGGCAAGCGGCAGAATTTTTAACTATTTCAACAATCGCTCAAGCTGGAGATAATATTGTCGCGACTTCTTACTTATACGGAGGAACTTACAATTTATTTAAAGTGACTCTTCCAAAATTCGGAATCAATGTTAAATTTGTAAATGGAGATTCGATAGAAGAATTCGAAAAATTAATAGATAAAAAAACTAAAGCTATATACGTTGAAACAATAGGCAATCCTAAATTAAATATTCCAGATTTTGAAAAGTTATCTGAACTGGCAAAAGAATCTAAAATTCCGCTCATTGTAGACAATACTTTCGGAGGCGGAGGGTATATTTGTCAACCTGCAAAATTTGGAGCTAACATTATTATTCATTCAGCCACTAAATGGATTGGAGGGCATGGAACGTCAATAGGGGGAGTAATAATAGACTGCGGAAATTTTGACTGGGGAAATGGTAAATTTCCACTGCTTACAGAACCAAGCGAAGGCTATCATGGATTGCGATTTTATGAAAAATTTGGCAATCTTGCATTTATCTTAAAAGCAAGAGTAGAGGGATTAAGAGACCTAGGCGCTTGCATTAGTCCTTTCAATTCATTTTTGCTTTTGCAAGGTATAGAAACTTTATCTTTAAGAGTTGAAAGACATTGCCTAAATGCTAATAAATTGGCAGTTTGGTTAAAAAGTCATCCTAAAATAGAATGGGTATGGCATCCAAGTTTGCAAGAACATTATTCTCATAATCTTGCAAAAAAATATTTTAGAGAAAAATTATTTGGAGGAGTTCTTTGCTTTGGTCTTAAAGACGGATATGACGCCGCAAAAAAATTTATAAACAATGTTAAATTAGCCAGTCTGCTTGCAAATGTAGGAGACGCAAAAACTCTTGTAATTCATCCAGCATCGACTACTCATCAGCAGCTTACGAAAGAGGAAAGAATTCAATCCGGAGTAATTGATGAAATGGTAAGAGTTTCAGTAGGAATTGAGCATATAGACGACATTATTGGAGATTTTGAACAAGCGTTAAATAAGATTTAATTAATCGCAATTAAAAATTTAAAGATATTGAGGTTTTTTGCAGCCTCAATATCTTAAAAAATTAAATTATAATTTGTTTGTGAAAATGAATGAGAATAAAATTATTTCTGAAACACAATTTATAAAATTTAGCGATAATTATTTTTTAGACCTTCAATTTGGAGGGAGACTGAGCAATATTAAAGTAGCTTATCAAACTTATGGACAACTTAATTCAAAAGAAGATAATGTAATATTAATTTGTCATGCATTAACAGGCAATTCTCATGCTGCAGGAATTCAAATGCATATAGAAAAAACCGACGAAGACAAGCCGGATTATTTAAAAATTTATTCTGAAATGAATTTAAATAAAGAAGGATGGTGGTCTGGCATTGTAGGAAAAAATTTAGGATTAGATACAGATAAATTTTTTATTATTTGCTCCAATATTATTGGAAGTTGTTATGGCAGCTTAGGACCAACGAGTATAAATCCATTAACTCATAAAGTTTATAAAACTTCTTTTCCTTTAGTTTCAGTTCGAGATATGGTAACGGTTCAAAAGGAGCTTTTAAATTTATTAGGAATAAAAAAAATTAAGTTAGCCATAGGTGGTTCTTTAGGGGGCATGCAAGTATTAGAGTGGATGGTTTCTTATCCAGAATTTATTGAAAATGCAATTTGTATAGCCGCTCCAGCCGAACATACTCCATGGGCAATCGCATTAAATGAATCTGCAAGGCAGGCAATTTTTAACGATCCCAACTGGAATAATGGAGATTATGAAGATTTTAAAGTTAAAGGTTTAGAAATCGCCAGAATGATAGGGATGATATCATATAGAAGTTCTATTTCTTTTGACAAAAAATTTGGCAGAAAACAAAGAATTGATGACAATGGAAGAAAAATTTTTGAAGTTGAAAGTTATTTGCGTTATCAAGGAAAAAAATTAAATAAAAGATTTGATCCTTGGTCATATATTATTTTAACTTATGCAATGGATAATCATAATATAGCCTTGGAAAGAGGAGACGACGCATATAAAGTTTTAAAAAATATTAAATTAAAAGGAAAAATATTATATATTGGAATATCATCCGACGTATTATATCCTCCTTATCTTATGAAGAAAATGAACGAATTTACAAACAATTCTTTTTATGTTGAAATAATTTCGGATCTTGGGCACGACGCTTTTTTAATTGAATTTGATCAGCTTAATCAAATATTAAAAAGTTTCTTAGAATAAGTCTTATAATTAAAATATATTCTTAAAATTAAATTACGTAAGGAAAATAAATCCAAAAACTATCGTTTTTATTTTTTTAACGCAAAAGAAAAAACAGAACCTTTTCCGAACTCGCTTTTTACATCGACTTTCGAACCATGAGCTTCAATAATATGTTTTACGATAGCCAAACCTAATCCAGTGCCCCCTTGAGATCTGCTTCTTTCTTTATCGACTCGATAGAAACGTTCAAAAATTCTTGGGAGATCTTCTTCTTTAATGCCTATCCCGGTATCTTCGACGCAAATTATTCCATATTTTTCTTCTTCAATAACGTAAACTTTAACTTCCCCTAATTCAGTGTATTTAATTGCGTTGTCTATTAAATTTCCGACAGCCTGTTTTAATCTGTTTTTATCTCCAAAGAGTTGCAAATTTTTTCTACATTCGTAAAAAGATAACTTTAAACCTTTTTTTTCCGCTTTTTCTTCGTAAAGCTTTATAATTTCGGATAAAAAATCATAGACGTTAAAATATCTAAAACTCATTCTCATTTCGCCAGATTCAATCATTGATATATCAATTAAATCATTAAGCAAATTGTTTAAATGAGAAGTATGTTTAGCGGCTTTTAATAAAAAAGTTTTGTTTACTTTCGGATCTTCCAAAGCTCCATTTAGCAAAGTTTCTATAAAACCTTGTATTGCAAATATAGGAGTGCGAAGTTCGTGCGACACGTTTCCAAGAAATTCAGTTCTAACTCTTTCTAATTTCTTTAAATTTGCTATGTAATTTTGATGTTGATAATACATAAGTCTTATTTCATCTTGAAGTTCTTTTAAATTTGGAGGCAAATTAATGTTAAAAGGAGAATCTAATTTATTTTCTCTAATTGTTTTTATTATGTCTATTAAACTTTTTGTTTCTTTTTGCCTAAATTTTTCATAAAAAAAAATTGAGATAAAAAAACAAAAAATAAACAAAAAAATAACTCCAATCGCTAAAAGAGTTTTGTCTACATAAAAAAACAATAGCATAAAAAACATTATATTGGCGCTTAACAAAAGCAAAAGAGTTTTAGTAAATTTATCGAATGAAAAATTTGTCATTTTAAAAAGATATTTTTTCATCACATTGATTTAAATCTATAGCCTACTCCTTTAATTGTTTCAATCAAATCTTCATATTTGCCTAATTTTTCTCTAATTTTACGAACGTGTACATCGATAGTTCTTTCGACAACGTAAATATCGTCGCCCCATATTTTTTTTAGGAGGATATCGCGATTGAAAACTTTTCCAGGTTGGGAAGCCAAATAATAAAGCAACTCAAATTCTTTCTTTGGGAAAAAAACTTCTTTGTTGTCGATTTTTACGACATACTTTTCTCGATCTATTTCAATCGGACCAATCTTTAAATTTAAATGCGATTTTTCTTCGCTTGAACTATATTCTCTTTTTCTAAGATTAGCGTTAACTCGAGCAATAAGTTTTTGAGGCGAAATTGGTTTTCGAATAAAATCGTCGCCTCCTAATTCGAGACCTTTAATTTCGTCCATTTCTGAAGATTTAGCCGTAAGAAAGATAATCGGAGTTCTTTCGAAGCCTTCTGTTTCTCGAATAATTTTACATACTTCAAACCCATTAATTTTAGGCATCATAATATCCAATATAATTAGATCTGGCTTATCGACTAATTTTTGAATCGCTTGAGCTCCGTCGTATGCAATGATTACTTCAAATCCTTCTTTTTCTAAATTATACTGTAAAAATTCGACGATATCTTTTTCGTCGTCTACCAATAATATTTTTTCGTTCATAAGTTCCGCCTTTTTTTGTTGTTATAATTTTCTTTCTCTCTCATTTCATAAAGGCGGTTGCTTTTATATTTAAACTTTTTGCTGGCAGAAATTCTTTTATTTTATTAGCAATTTTTTGAGGACTTAAAGCGACGATATCTCTAAGTTCGTCTTGAGTTCCGTGTTCGACAAATGAATCCGGCAATCCTAATGAGATAATATTCCCTTTGTAATTGTTATAAGCAAGATGAGCGGCTATAGTTTGACCAAATCCGCCTATAATAGAATTTTCTTCAATAGTAATAATTTTGTCGAAAGTTTTGGAAACGTTAACAAGCAATTCAAAATCAATCGGTTTTGCAAATCTCATGTTAACGATTTTTGTGGAAATTCCCTCTTTTTCTAAAATCTCAGACGCTTTGATAGCGTTTTGAACCATATTTCCAAGAGCTAAAATACATATATCTTCTCCTTCTTTAATAATTTCAGCTTTTCCAATTTCTATAAAATCAAAATGTGGTTTCAATGGGACTCCTAAAGCATTGCCGCGCGGATATCTTATCGCAACAGGTCCTTTACATTTATAGATTGCGGTATAAAGCATATCCCGCAATTCGGATTCATCCTTTGGAGCCATAATAGTCATTCCAGGGATCATATTCAGATATGAAATATCAAACGCTCCATGATGAGTTGGTCCGTCTGAACCGACAAGACCAGCTCTATCGAGAGCAAAAACTACATGCAATTTTTGCAAAGCGACATCATGGATGATTTGATCGAAAGCTCGTTGTAAAAATGTAGAATAGATTGCGACAACTGGAACGATTCCCTTAACCGCCAAACCTGCGGCAAATGTTACTGCATGTTCTTCCGCTATGCCGACATCAAAATAATTTTCTTTACATTTTCGTTCAAGTATGTCGAGACCTGTTCCATCTGGCATTGCGGCGGTGATGCCAACAACATTTTTATCTTTTTCAACGATTTCAGTTAAAGCTTCGCCAAAGATTTTTGTATAAGAAGGCGCGCTTTTCTGAGTCTTAAAAGCTTTTCCCGTAAGTTTATCAAATGGAGTAGACGCATGTAGCCTTTGCTCGTGTTCTTCTGCGGGTTTGTATCCTTTCCCTTTTTCCGTAATAATGTGAACCAGAATCGGTCCCTTTAGATTTTTTACATTCTGAAAAATATTAAGTAGCTTTCCTAGATTATGTCCATTTATAGGTCCAAAATATCTAAATCCTAAAGCCTCAAAAAGCATTCCAGGCGTAATGATTGCCTTTATTCCTCCTTCAAATTTGGAAGCTATCTTTCTTAATCTATCGCCAAATTCGTCAAGTTTTCCAGTTAAATTCCAAATTTGAGCTTTAAATTTGTTATATTCAGGTCTAGCTATCATTTCAGTAAAGTAATTAGACAGCTGCCAAACATTTTTGGCAATTGACATGTTATTGTCATTTAATACAACAATCAAATCTGTTTTTAGAATTCCGGCGTTATTCATTGCCTCATAAGCCATTCCGCCTGTCATAGCTCCATCGCCAATTACGGCAACGACTTTATAATCCTGTTTTTTCAAATCTCTTGCTATAGCCATACCAAGAGCGGAACTGATAGAAGTAGTGGCGTGACCGGCCCCGAAAGCGTCATATTCGCTTTCGCTAATTTTTAAAAAACCGCTTAATCCGCCAAGTTGTCTTATTGTTGGCAATTTTTCTTTACGACCAGTTAAAATTTTATGAGGATAACCTTGATGACCCGTATCCCATATTACAACATCTTCCGGGGTATTAAAAACTTTATGCAAAGCTACAGTTAGCTCTACTACGCCTAAACCTCCTCCAAAGTGTCCGCCCACCTGACTTACTACGTCTATAAGATATTCTCTTACATCGGAACAAAGTTGTTTTAATTCGTTTAGATTCCAGTTTCTAAAATCTGCGGGATAATTAACTTTATGCAAAGCTGGATATTTTTCTTTTGTAATTTCAAAGCTCATAACGCCCCTCGAATTTATTCGGTAGTTAAATCCTCAAAAGTTTTTTTTATTTCCTGAATTTTCAATTCCGCTTTCTTTAAACGCTCATAACATTGTTTAGATAAAGACATCCCCTGCTCATACAATTCAATCGCTCTTTCTAATTCTAAATTATCGTCCTCAAGTTCTTTTGATATTTTTTCTAATTTTTTCAAAGCTTCTTCAATTGAAAAAGTAATAGTTTCTTCTTTTAGCTTGCTTTTATTTTTCGACATAAATATAATTAATTTATTTCGACAATTCCGTCTATAAATTTGATTTTAAATTCTTTTTCTTTATTCAGTAAAAAAGATCTTTTAACCACTTTGTCGTTTTGATATATAAGAGAAAAGCCTCGATTTAACGGAAGATTTATATCGTATTTTTCAAGCGATTTTTGAATTAACTCTAATTTATTTTTTTTGTTATTAAATATACTTGCGATTAAATCGTTAATTTTACTGAAATAATAATCAGAATTTTGAGCGCGATTATTCAAAAGATCGAAAGGTTTGTTCATTATGTATGATTTAGAATAAAAATCTAATCTACTTTTTTTTGTTCTTATATAATTTGAAATATTCAAATCTAAATTATAAATAATTTTATTAATAAAATCAAAAAGATCTGAAATATTTGGAGTCGCAAGTTCCATTGCGGCGCTTGGAGTTGGAGCTCTGAGATCAGCCACAAAATCGGCAATAGTAAAATCTACCTCGTGTCCAACTGCGCTAATTACAGGATATTTTGAGTTAAAAATAGCTCTGGCCACAATTTCCTCGTTAAAGGGCCAAAGATCTTCGATTGAACCTCCGCCTCTACCAACAATAATAACGTCAATATCATCTTGTTGATTTAACAGCTGAATGCTTTTAACTATAGACTCTGCGGCTCCTTCGCCTTGTACGCGACAGGGAGCTAATATTATTTCTACTAATGGATATCTTCTTCGAGCGATATTTAACATATCTTGCAATGCCGCTCCGTCTTTTGCCGTCGCAATTCCAATTTTTTTTGGAAATTTTGGTATCTCTCTTTTTCTTTCTTGATCAAAGAGTCCTTCTTTGCTTAGTTTTTCTTTCAGTTTTTCAAAAAGCAAGTATAATTCGCCTCTGCCTGCGGGAATTAATTTTTTTATTTCTAATTGATAATTTCCTTTAGGAGGGAAGACTGTAATTTTTCCCAAAGCTATAACCTTAAGCCCATCCTGAGGTTGAAAATTAATTGAAAGATTGAAAGCTCGCCACATTGCGCAATTTATCTGAGCGTCGGAATCTTTTAATACAAAATACCAATGGCCGGAATTATGGGCTTTAAAGTTTGATATTTCGCCAACTACCTCTACTTCATAAAAATTTTTTTCTAAAAGATTTTTAATATCTCGAGTTAATTCTGATACGCTTTTAATATTTTCGATATATTCTATTTTTTCCAACTCAAAATTTTTTTTATTGCAATTATATCAAAATTTTAGAGAAAATCCTAAAGTCGGCAGAATAGGCAACATAGTATTTGTTTCCCGAGTTAAATTTAAATTCTTATCGACTCTATAAGAATAACCGATGACATTTTTTCGATTATAAACGTTTACGATATCAAGATAAAAAGTCGCATCGTAACGCCATAATTTTGTAAAATAATTAATCCTTACATCCATACGATGATATGCTGGTTTTCGAGCGTTGAATCTTTGTCTATCGATTCCATAATCAGGCTCAAATATTACTTCGTTATTTGAACGCGTCGCTATTTCTGGGGTTTCAGGTTTCAAATCTAAATTTTGATCTGTCATAATAATTCTTGGTTTTATTCCAATAGGTTTTGTATATGGGAATCCGCTTCCATACTGTTGCTTTATGCCTACTTCCCAATATGAATTTATTTTATAATTTAAAACTAAATTAAATGTATGTCTTTGATCATATCGAAAAGGTATAATTTTTTTTCGCTCAAATCTATCCGCCCATGCTAAAGAGTATGAAATCCATCCTGAAAGTTTATCTAGTTCAGTTAAAGTTGTTTTTTCAAGCATAAATTCAAATCCATAAGCTTTTCCATACGAACCATTAACAGGCAAGTTAGTAACCGAGTCTGAAATTAAAGGTTGCGGCCTTGTCCAACCGTCTTTATATCTTATATCTTTGCCGGCAATAATTTCAGCTTTGTATGCGGTTCCTTTTACAATATTTCGAACGATTAGATTATCGAAATCTTTGTAGTATGTTTCAGCTTTTATTTTCCAATAGTTGTCAAGGTATCTTTCGAGAGATAATGCGTAATGTTTGGCTCTCTCAGCTTCAATGTTTTTCATGTGTTTTTTATCAAAATCATATAGAATTCCCTGATCCACAACTTTTTCATAGCCGGGAGATTGATAATAAATTCCATAAGCTCCCCTCAGCGTAGTAATATCGTTGAATATGTAAGAAAAAGAAAAACGCGGCGAGATATAGTTTTTTTCTATAATTTGATAAAGATCGAATCTTAAACCTGCCGAGAAGTAAAAATTTGATGAAATCTTAAATTTATTTTGGGCATATGCTCTAAATCTGTAATAATTTTTATCTTTAAATAAATTTTTAAAAGCGCTCCTAATATTGGGATTAGCGTCGAATATAGCTTTTAATTCTGGGCTTAATCTTATGTCTAAATCTACATAAGTTTTAATAAAATCTATGCCTGCTCCCATTTCTAAATCGTTTTTATCAAAGATATAATTAAATTTGTTGTCGAGTGAAACTTTTTCAAAAATATATTCTGAATCAAATCCAAAACCATAAAGATACGATTTTAAAGAATCTGCTCGGGGATCGTCAAATTTTTCCTGCCTTAAAGTCGGATCTAATATTTCGCCGTCGAATTCCGAAAGTCCAGAATTGCGATAGCAGGATACGATAAATTTATTTAAGAAAGTATTAGTAGGAGCAAGATGCCAGGCGAAACTTAAAACGTCGTTTTTAGTTAAATCCTGAACGGCTATGCTATCGGGAGTAGTTCTTTTAGCGGAGCTAATAATTTTAACGCCGTCGCGAGAATATATTCCGTTAAAGATAAATTTATTTCCATCAAAAGGACCTATGACAAATTTGGCTTGAATGTCATGAAAATTTGGAAAACTTACGTCGTTTTCAATTAAACCGCTTCTTTTTACAAAAGGCTCGACAATTAGATCATAATATGTTCGACGAGAGTTTATAAGCCAGCTGCCAGGCAAATTAAAAGGATTTTTGCCTTCAAAAATTACATTTGCCGAAACAATGTTGGCGTTAATCATTCCTGAAATATTCGAATTTCTATTGCCTTCTCTATTTACGACATCTAAAGTTGCGGATAATCTATCTCCATATTTTGCCGGGAATCCGCCTGTTATAAGAGTTATTTGAGATACTGTTTCTGGATTAAACATGCTTATTACGCCGTAAAGTCTATAAGGATTAAAAATTTCAACGTCGTCTAAAATGATTAGATTTTGATCCGGTCCGCTGCCTCTTACGACAATTTGAGAAGAGAAATCGTTTGGAGCTACAACTCCGGGCAGAGATTGCAACGAACGCAAAACATCTTGAGCCGCGCCAGGGAGTCTAACGGCCTGTTTTGGCTTGAATTCTAAAACGCTGATACGCGAATCTGTTTGATTTTGTTTTCTTTGAGCGATAATTTTAATTTCGTCAACTTCGACAGGTTTAGAGTTTAGTTTTTCGTTAATTTCAACCGTTTTATTTGATTTGATATCGACTGTAATTTCTTTTGTTTCATAACCAATTGAGCTTATGCGAAGAACGTAAGTTCCCGTTGGAATTTTGTTTAATTTAAATCTGCCGTTAAAATCGCTAGTTGTTCCGATATTGGTATTTAAAAGAATAATGTTGGCGCCAACAATCGGCTCATAACCGTCGGTTAATTGACCGATAATAGATCCTGTTTGAGAAAAAAGATTTGACATCGATAACAGCATCGCAAAATAAAAGCTCGAAATAAATATATTTATCTTTTTCATTTTTTTTTATTTCTAATTTTTATATCTATAACAATTATAATTTTATTTTAATTCAAAGTTGCATAAAATTTAGATGAAAAAAAAGATTGAATTATTAGCCCCTGCGAAAAATTTCGACTACGGAAAAACGGCTATTAACTTTGGAGCCGACGCTGTTTATATTGGCGCTCCAAAATTTAACGCCAGAGCCGCGGCGAGTTGTTCGTTAGATGAAATACAAAAATTATATTCATACGCTAAAAAATTTGACGTTAAAGTTTATGTAGCTTTAAATACGATTATTTTTGAAAACGAGCTGGAAGAAGCTGAAAAATTAATTTGGCAAATTTATCAATCTGGCGCCGACGCGCTCATAATTCAAGATATGGGAATTTTAGAAATGAACTTGCCGCCAATAGCAATACACGCGAGCGTTCAAGCTGATTCCTTTGAAATTGAAAGAATTAAATTTTTCGATAAAATTGGACTTGAAAGAGTTATTTTAGCTCGCGAACTATCTCTTGAAACAATAAAAAAAATAAAACAGGAGACAAGTATTGAACTCGAGGCTTTTGTTCACGGCTCCTTATGCGTTGGATTAAGCGGAAGATGCTATTTAAGTTATTATATCGGAGGCAGAAGCTCAAACAGAGGAGAATGCGCTCAACCATGTCGCTTAAAGTATCAAGCTTTGGATGAAAACTTAGCGCCAATTGGGAAGCCGAAATATTATTTGTCGATTAAAGATTTAAATAGAAGCGATTATCTTGAAAATCTTATTGACGCCGGAGTAGTTTCCTTCAAGATAGAAGGAAGATTAAAAGATATAAATTATGTTAAAAATGTTGTCGCGTATTATAGAAATCGATTAGACAAAATTATCGACAAAAGAAACGATTTAATAAAAAGCTCTTTGGGCAATTGCGATTTTCCCTTCGAGCCAAATTTAAATAAAACTTTTAGTAGGGGCTATACCGATTTTTTTCTTGTCGATAGTTCTTCGTTATTAAAGGCGAATACTTCGAAATCGATAGGAGAAGAGATAGGAAAAGTAATTAAAATTAACAAGAATTTTTTTGAACTTGACAATCCAAAAGATTTAAAATCTGGCGATGGCATATGTTTTTTTGACGCCAACGACGAGTTAAATGGATTTTATGTCGAAAACATATCGGGGAAAAAACTTTATTTTCCAAAGAACAAATCAATTTCAATAAAAATAGGAACGAAAGTTTTTAGAAATTTCGATAAAGATTTTGATAGTTTAATAAATAAAATCGACAATTGCAGGAAAATTTATATCGATTTGATTTTTAAAGAAAATGAAGACGGTTTTGTTTTAATCGCAGAAACTATAGACAAAAACCTCACCGCGCGCGTTGAATTAAAAAAAGATAAAGTAATCGCTGAAAAGTTAAACTCGCGCAATCTGATAATTAACTGTTTAAAAAAAAGCGGCGATTCAGTTTTTAGAGCGAAAAATATATCGATAAATATTTCTCGAAACTATTTCTTTAAGTTTTCTGAATTAAACGAACTTAGAAGGAAAGCTTTCGAGCAAATAGAACAACAGATTGTAAATCGTCGCTCTAATTATAAAAAAATTAAAAAAACATTTTCTATTATCGAGTACTATAAAAAAGAAATTAACTATTCTTGTAATGTTGCAAATTCATTGTCCGAAAAATTCTATTCTAAAAGAGGAGTAAAAAAAATTCAAAAGTCTATAGAAATAATATCTAAAAAACAAATTAGCTCTGAGATTCCGCTTATGATATCAAAATATTGCGTTTATAAAAATTTTGACAGATGTTTGCTGGATAAAAGTAATGATACTAAAGAAATAGAAAAAGAAAAACTCAAATTAATAAAATATTTAAGGTTAAACGATAATATCTTTAAAATTGAAACTGATTGTAAAAATTGTTTGATGAAACTCATAGCTGAAAAAAATAAAAATTTTATCTTAGCAATTGAATTCTAAAATACTTGAATTTGTTAAATAAATACTAATCGCTCCAAAAGAATAATGTTTTATTTGGCATATATTTGAAAATGTGTCATTTCATAAAATTGCGTAAAGATAAAATTCACAGTTTGAGTTGATTAGAATTTCAAATCTCTAAACTGCATTCGCTAAAACTTTAAAGGTATTTTTATGTCGCATTTTTTATAAAATTGATTTGCCAAACAATTCATAAAAAAAATTGAACTTTTTCAGGCTATTAAAAATTTATATGTTTGGAATTAAAAAAATGGGAAAACATATGTCCAACTTTAATACAAATGAAATAAATGAAAAAAAAAGCGAAATTGTAATAACGCCAAAAGCCGCAAAAAAAATACTGGAAATCAAAAGCCAAAACAACATAGCTGAAGACGCAGCTTTGAGAATTGGCGTAAAAGGAGGAGGATGTTCTGGATTGACATACATATTAGATTTTGATAAAGAGCAAAAACCTTACGATGTCGTTTTTTATTCGGAGGGGATTAAAATATTTATAGATCCCAAAAGCTTGTTCCATTTGTCTGGAACAACTTTGGATTTTTCTGATGGATTAAATGGACGGGGTTTTGTTTTTAACAATCCAAACGCTAAAAGAACTTGCGGCTGCGGAGAATCTTTTGCAATTTGAAACTTTATTAAAGTCAAAAACGTTGTATAGAGAAAAAAATGAAAAGAAGAGATTTTATAACTGGAACATTAAAAATGGCGGCTTTTTTTCCGCTGGTTAAAATAAATGAAGAATTTAAAACGCTTAATATAGAAGAAAATAAAATAACAAGGAGTAATAATATGTCTAATTTCGAATTAAAACCTCTGCCTTACAAATATGACGCTCTGGAACCTTATATCGACGCTAGGACTATGGAAATTCATTATACGAAACACCATCAAGCTTATGTTGATAATTTAAATAAGGCTTTGAAAGAAATGAATTCTAACGAAAACGATTTGTTGAAAATATTAAAAGAGGTTTCGAAGTACCCTGTCGCTGTAAGAAACAACGGAGGCGGTCATTATAACCACGAGCTTTTTTGGAACATAATGAAAGTAAATAACGGAGCAAAGCCAGACGGAAAATTTGCTGACGCAATAAATTCTGCTTTTGGTTCTTTTGACGAGTTTAAAGCTAAATTTAATCAAGCTGCGCTTACGAGGTTTGGAAGCGGATGGGCTTGGCTTGTAGTAGATGAGAATAAAAAATTAGTTGTAGGTTCGACTCCAAATCAAGACAATCCTTTAATGGATGTAAGCGAGTTGAAAGGCATCCCAATAATGGGAATAGACGTGTGGGAACATGCATATTATTTGAAGTATCAAAATAGAAGAGCCGAGTATGTTGAAAATTGGTGGAATGTTGTAGACTGGAACGCTGTAGCTAAAAATTTTGAAGAAGCCCTCAAATAAAATTCATATATACCTCTCCATATAAGCCTCCAATTTGCGACGGCTCAATCACAAGCCGTCGCTTTTATTTTATAGATAACTTTAATTTTTTTACATTATAAAATAATTGAAAGTAAGAATTTTTTGAATATAGAATTTCATTTTTTTTTAAGTCTATAATTTTATATTTGACAAAAAAAAATTTCTTTATTTAATATTATGCTTTTAATACTTTTTTTAACGCTTAATGGTTTTCTTTTTTCACAAGAAAATAATTTCAGCATTTACGGCAAAGTTGTAAATCAAGAAAATAATCCTATTAAAAATGCGCTTGTAGGCATTGAAGGAACCTTTATAGGAGATTTTACAAATGAAAAAGGCGTATATAAAATAAAGAATTTGAAAGCTGGCGAATATGTTTTATTTATTAAATGCGCGGGCTATAAAACGTTGAAGCGAATTATTAAATTGCAAGGTTTTGATATAAATGCAAATTTTATTTTAGAAGAAGATATTTTTGAAATCGAACAAATAGTCGTCACTGGCTCGTCTAAATTGCATAATTTAAAGTCAACTCCAGCTCTTGTTCAAATCGTTGATGCAAGGAGAACTATAAGTTCTGGGAAAACATTAAATGAAGAATTAAGTTTCTTATTAAATTTTGATATAAAAAATACGATTGGAAGAACGCAAGCTTTGCAAATAAACGGTTTTAATCCAAATCATACGTTAGTTATGGTGGATGGCGAAAAAATTAGCGGAAAAATAGACGGGGCTTTTGATTTGAATTCGATATCTATGGCGGCTGTTGAAAGAATTGAAATTGTAAAAGGGCCATATTCGGCTTTATACGGTTCTGAAGCTATGGGCGGAGCAATAAATATTATTACAAAAAAAAATAATGATCAGGCTTTGAATATTAGTTATAACTTTAAATCTAAATTTCAAGCAGGGAGAACTCTTTTAGATAATAAGCGAAAGATTGTTTCGAAAGATAATATAATAGCAAATGAGCATGATTTATTTTTTAATTATGGATTAAGCGATTATTTTTTGAAAGAAGATTTAAAGCATTTTTTTGATATTGGGATTTCCTACTACGAAGATAAAGGGGTAGATTATTACAAAAATGACAACTTTTCTGAACTGCCCGCCTCTGATAGAAAAAGTTTTTTTATTAAAGCAAGGAATAATTATGATAATCGCTTAGAAATTGAAAATAAATTAGATATAGCCGATGAAAAAATAAAATGGCAATCTGGAGATAAATATAATCCCTTTAGAAATCAAGCTGTTAACGATAGAGCAAGTTATTTTACAAAAGTTAATTTCAAAATTTCTTCTTTTTTTTCTATTAGCGCATCGTATAATTTTTCTAAAGTTGTTCATTTATACGACGAATTTTATAGAATAAATTTAATTTCGTCCGAATTGCAAAAAGAAAAAATTGAAGAGGCAAAATTAATATCTTCATTCTCTTTGACAAATTGGAATTTTAGCAGAATTGGGTCTTCGTATGAAAAAAATTATGTGGAATCTATTCGAATTGAAGGAAAGAAAAAAATCGCAAATGCG
>Ga0068706_1000383_pt1 | contig 22050 bp, 17 predicted proteins | sample YNPMSBMetaG_FD_65632 | JGI IMG/M metagenome (GOLD analysis project Ga0068706, IMG submission 65632) | Anoxygenic and chlorotrophic microbial mat microbial communities from Yellowstone National Park, USA - YNP MS-B MetaG | ecosystem: Environmental > Aquatic > Thermal springs > Hot (42-90C) >...
AGCAGGTTTTTCAGGGTAAAGGTGGGCTGGGTTCGGGCCCAGCAAAGAACGCCATTGGCTTCCCAGGACAACGAGGGTTGGTACATCAGGTACGCTCCTTCAGAGGACACAGGGGACGACCCCCTTGACTTTTGCCCCTGCTGAGCGTTACCCTATATGCGTGGTACAGGTAACGCTCAGTAGGTAGTCGAAGAGCCTACGGTTTGAAAAGGTGCCCGCGCAATCGGGCGCTTTTTCTTTTCTCCCTCCTTTCCGCCCTCAGGCTGAACGCATTATAGCAGACAGGCTACCTGGCGCTCACGGGCTCCCCGCTTCAGGGGGTGGCTACCTTCAAGTATACTTCACATAGACAGGATGGCAAGGGGACCTTGCCGCTGAGCAACGGGTTCTCATTTTCGACGGCCTTTGATATATAAATTCACTATAGTATGCTATAGTATGCTGTGGGGTAGGCGGTACCCCGGATATGCAATGCAGACTCAGGCACATGAGGAGAGGATATGCACCAGATCAACGATCCCTGGCTGGACTTACCCCCCAAGATCGTGCGGGAAAACCGCTGGACGTTATGGAAACTCGGCAAGCAGATGACCCGTAAAGGGCGGCCCGCCATCGAGCTGATGCAGGGGGCCTTCCCGGAGCGCCCGGCCAGCGTGGAGGATCCCTATACCTGGACCTCCTTCAACCAAGCCCACGCTGCGTTACAGCAGGGCAACGGAACCTTTCGCGGACTGGCCTACATCAACAGCCGCTTTACCCCCATCGTCACTATTACCTTCTACAACGCCATTGTCGGGGGCAGGATCGCCCCCTGGGCGATGCGCTATTTCGATATGCTCAACGCCTATGCAGAAGAGGGCATCGTCCCCGGCTCCTTGATGATGCTATATGAGGGGCGCACGGAAAAGCCCCTCACCTGGGGCAACGTGAGCGTTCGCTGCAACCCTTTTATCGCCTTCACCGGGAAGCGTCTGCCAGGTTCACCGTCCCGCGTGGGCACCTCGCCCACCCGCTTGGAAAGCTTTATGGCCGAGTCGCGGCGGGACTTTGAACGGCTCATCCAGCGCCGGGGCAGCGACCCCAAAGCCCACCTGATGGGCAAGAACCTCGAGCGCCTGCTCAGCAGTCTGAAGGGGGTTCGCAAACTGGGGCCGGGCCACTGGGTGGCCCTTTCCCCGGTGGGCGGGTCTATCGAACCCAACCTGACCATCCGCCTGGACGGGGAGCGGATTCTGCTTTTTGACCACAGCGGAACCCCCACCCAGGAAGTGATCAAGGCGCTGGGGCTGGGCTACGCGGATCTCTACGTCGATGAGACGCCCCCTGAGCTACACCTGAACGCCAGCGAGACCCTGGTGCGCCCGCTGGAAGGGGAGTTGCTCTTGCGGGTGCAGCGCAGCCAGCAGAACTTACGCCAGCTGGGGCGGCTGCCCCAGGCTTTTGAAAACTGCGGATTCACCTATCAGGAGGCCCTGGAGGCGGGCCTGGGGGCGGCCAGCCCGGAGGAGGGGGTGGTGGTCTACAGCGACCTCGAGGGGCGGCCCCTGAGCGCCCAGCTGTTCCGCCCCGGCGGGCAGGTGTACAGCCTGACCCCCGGCTTCCCGGCTACGGTCTGGCTCGGCCCGGGGTTGTCCCAGGCCCAGGGGGGGGTGCTGGTGGTGGAGGGCTTGCTGGACGCAGTGCTGGTCTGGTCGCTGGTGCGCCAGGACGGGCTGGGGGTGATCGGGCTGCCCGATACCCGCTGCAACATTCCCTCCTACCTTCCCAAGCGGCTGGCTTTGCAGCCGGTCTATCTGCAGGTCAAAACCCCCGAGGGCCGGGAGAACAACCTCGAGCGCTGGGGCGCGCCTTTTCGTGCGGAAGGCTTCCCGGTGATCCCCCTGGAGGCCCTGACCGGGGAGGGGGTTGACCTGACCGCTTTCGTCCAGGCCCACGGCGGCATGGCGCTGCTGGAGCGACTGGTGGGAATGGGGGTTGGGGCGTGAACCTGTTGAAACAGGCCTATCGTCTACTGGACTCGATTCTGGTCGGGGAGTACGGCCTGCAGACCCGTTGTAACGGGGTTCTGTTGATGCTGGGCAAGGGTTTCTCCGAGGGAACCACCCTGACCAATGAACTCTCCGTGGACCAGGTAAAGGAGATCGCCCAGCTGCTCTACGCACAACCCAACGCGCCCTGGCTCACCGACCACCCCGAGTCCTTCTTGGCCGCGGGGGTCGAACCCCGGGGCCACTGGGTGGTGGCCTGGGGGATACATAACGGCGAGGAGATGATCCCCGAAGGCTGGTCGGTCTGGCTGGGGGGGCAACAGCTGCCGGTAAGCCTGGCCACCCGGGCGGCCAACTTCGCCCAGCACGTGGTCGAGGAGATGATGCGCCAGGGGGCGATCCAGCCTGTGCGGGCCCCGCTGCACTTCGGCTGGCAGGAAGAGGCCCTGGATAGCCTGCAGTATTGCGCGATGAAGGCCCAGGACGAGGGTATCCCCTTCCCCGAGGCAGAGGTGCGGCGGCTCTTGGAGGTCTCGTTGGAGCGGCGGGGATTTGGCTTTGTGCTGCGGGATGAGCACCTGATCTGGCTGGTGGTCGAGGCCACCCTGGAAGGCTTCCGGGTGGTCAGCTTCGCACAGCTGCTGGGGAGCGCTGGGCTGGATTTTGGGGCCATCGCCCAGGCTTGAGGAAGCCATGAAGAAACGTCCCGATCAGTGGATCGTCCTGGTGGGTGGGGCGCTGGCCCTGGTGGCGATCTGGCTGTGGCCAAGCCCCATCCCGCCGGAGGGCGTGGCGGTGGAAGCGCACCCGCTGGTGTTGGGGCCTGCCGATAAGCCCGGGTTGGTTCTCTTCAGCTGGTGGGGCTGTCCGCACTGCCAGAAGATGTGGGCGGAGCACGGCCCCCAGCTGGTGCAACGGGCTAGGGCCGGGGAGCTTCGCCTGGTGTTTCGCCCCATCACCCGCAACCGTAGAGAGGCCCTGGTCAGCGCCTTCCTGTACTGCCAGCCTCCCCAGCAAGCCTTTGATCGTATAGGAGACTACTTTGCCATGAGCGCGTTACCCGAACGAACTTTGCGTGAGCAGGAGCAAACCCGGCCTTTGTTGCCCTGCGCGGAGAGCGCGGCGACGCAGGCCCGACTGGCTGACGACATCGCGGCTATAAAGCGCTGGCGCATCGAGTACACCCCTACCCTGTTCGTCGAGGGGAAGCGGGTTAGTATCGAGGCCATGGAGGCCGTGCTGGCCTTTTGGGGGCAGTGATGCAGATACCTGACGAAGGCCGTTTTTTCGATGTGCTGGTTAAGGAGCTGCGGGCCCTCCCGCCCTTGCGGGCCACCGCTGAGCGCAAGCGCATCAAGGAGATGGGCAAGCCGCTCATCGCGGGCCTGCTGGGCGCGCGGGTGCCCGCTTCAGCGATTGAGGAGGCGCTATCGTTGCTGGGATTTCCTCCCCTGGTGCTGCGCTCGGTGGATCGGGAGGCCCTGGCCCGTCGCTCTTTAGAGGAGTGGCAACGGCGTCAGGCCATCCCGATCTCCCACGACGGTGGGTTGTGGATCGCCACCAGCGAGCCTTTCGACCCCGACACGCAGGCTCTGGCTGCCGCGCTGGGGGCGGTGGGGGTGGGGTACGCCGCGTCGGAAGGGCTGATGGAGGTGCTGCGCGCTGAAGCGGCACAGAACCAGTCCGCTGCCCCGCCGGTAGCGGTGCTGGCCTCCGCGGCCCCTTCCGTCTCCAGCCGGGTGGGCCGGGTGCTGAAGGCGGCGGGGCTTTCCCTGGCGGTGCCGGATGCAGCCGCCCACGAGGTGGAGCAGTTTCTGATTCAGCAGGGCCAGATCACCGAGCGGGCGCTGTACGCCGAGCTGGCCCGCGCTACGGGCTGCCCGCTGTGGACGGGCCTGGACGGCCTGGTGCTGGAGCGCATGGAGCACGAAGCCCTGCACCGGCTCAAGCTGCTCCCGGTGCGGCGGGGGGCCGAGGCCTGGTACGTGACCCCCCGGGCCTTCGTGGAAGAAGAGATCCGCGAGGCCGGGCTGGAATCCCGCCCGGTGGCCCTGGTCTACCCCGCGATCTGGCAGATGGCCTACCGCTCGGCCCAGCGGGCCGCGCCCCCCAGCGGCAAACCTAAAAGCGCCCTGGAAGCCCTGTACCGCCAGGGGCGCATCGAACGGGCCTTTTTTGAGCAGCATCAAAACGATCCCAGGCGGGCCGAAGCCCTGCTCCTGGCCCAGGGCGCCATCAGCGAAGAGCAGCTCACCGAGGCCCGGGCGCAGGCCCTGGGCATGCCTTATATCGACCTGCTCAACCATCCACCGGATCCAGCGGTGCGCAAGCGCATCTCCGATGCCCACACCCTTTCCATGCGGGCCATCCCACACCACATCAACGAGGCGGGCGAACTCATCGTGGTGGTCTCGGATCCCGAGGACATCCAGCGCAACGACGAGCTCAAAATGCTGCTGCGCAACATCCCCTTGCGGCTGGCCCTGGCCTCCCCCAGCGCCATTCAGCGGGTGATCACCCGCACCTATGGCCAGCAGCGGGACCTGGAGGAGGTCACCGCCATGCTGGGGGGCGAGGAGGGGCCCACCGAGAGCCTGGAGGTCGAAGGGGGGGCTTTGGATCGCCTGGTGGGATCGTTCATCCGCGAAGCCATCCTGAGCGACGCCTCCGACATCCACGTGGAGACCCATAAGAGCCAGGGGGTGGTGCGGATGCGCCGGGACGGGATGCTGTACGAGTACACCACCCTGCCGCTGCGCTCGACCCCGGCGGTGATCCAGAAGATCAAGGTCAAGGCCAACCTGGACATCGCGGAGCGCCGCCGCCCCCAGGATGGCCGCTTCCGCTTTAAGGAGCAGGGCCTGGAGGCCAACATCCGGGTCTCCACGGTGCCCGGCATGTACGGGGAAAAGGCCGTGCTGCGCCTGCTCAAAAGCGACGGGGCAGTTCCCCAGATCACCGAGCTGGGCTTCCAGCCGGACACCCTGGAGCTGCTGCGCCGGATCGTGCGCAGGCCCTATGGGCTGTTTTTGATCACCGGGCCGACCGGCTCGGGTAAAACCCGCACCGGCATCTCTATCCTGGGGGAACTCGCCCGCCCGGAGGTCAACGTGCTCACCGTGGAAGATCCGGTCGAGTACGAAATCCCCGGCATTACCCAGGTCCAGGTCAACCCCCAGGCCGGGGTCAAGTTCGCCGACGTTTTGCGGGCGTTTTTGCGCCAGGACCCTGACATCATCTACGTCGGCGAGATCCGCGACCGGGAGACCGCCCAGGTGGCGGTACAGGCCGCCTTTACCGGCCACCTGGTCATCGCCACCCTGCACACCAACGACGCGCCCAGCAGCGCGACCCGGCTGATGAACCTGGGGGTGGACCCGGCCAACGTCTCGGCGGCCCTGCTGGGGGTGCTGGCCCAGCGCCTGGTGCGCAAGGTCTGCCCGCACTGCTCCACCCCCGACCTGGAGGAGCGCAGCTCCCGGATGCTGGGCCGTCCGCTGGTTCAGGCGCTTTTACCCAACCCCCAGGGCTGCCGCCACTGCCATCACGGCTACGTGGGGCGCACCGGTATTTTCGAGCTGATGGAGGTGACCCAGGAGATGCAAAGCCTGCTGGCCCAGAACCCTTCTACCGACCGCATCCGCGAGGCCGCCCGGGCCGCGGGGATGCGCACGCTGATGGAGGACGGGATGCTCAAGATCGAGCAGGGCATCACCACCGCGGAGGAAGTCCTGGCCAAGACGATGGCCTGACGAAGACACGGAAAGGAGAAACGCATGACCACTCGAGGTACAGCCAGCATAGTCTTCACCGACCTGCTGCTGCAGGCCATGGACATGGAAGCCAGCGATGTCATCCTCAAGCCGGGGATGGCCCCGATTGCCCGCGTGCACGGGGAGCTGCGCCCGATCCCCTGGACTGAGCGGGGATACTTCCAGGGCAACGAGATCGAGGACGCCATCCGGGCTTTGCTCAACCTGAACGACAGCGAAAGCCCCTTGGGGCAGCGGCATCCGATGGAGAACGAGCGCGAGATCCGCTGGAGGGAGCAAAAAAGCCTGGACTTCAGCTTCTACCTGCGTAGGGCGGGCCGCTTCCGTGTGCACGTGTATATGGACCGGGGCCGCTGGTGCGCCGTGATCCGCACCATCCCCTCGGAGATCCGCTCCCTGGCAGAGCTGGGTTTGCCGGAACAGCTATTGGAGCTGGTGCAAAAGCCCCGGGGGTTGTTTCTGGTCACGGGCCCTACCGGTTCGGGCAAGTCCACCACCCTCAACACCCTGGTGGACTACCTCAACCAGCACTTCGCTAAACACATCGTCACCATCGAAGACCCCATCGAGTTCCACCACGTGGATAAGCGCTCGGTGATCTCCCAGCGCGAGGTGGGCGGCGACACCATCAGCTTCAGGCAGGCCCTCAAAGACGCGCTGCGGGAGAACCCGGACGTGATCCTGGTGGGGGAGATGCGCGATCTGGAGACCATCGCGGCGGCCCTGACGGCGGCCGAGACCGGCCACCTGGTCATGGGCACGCTGCACACCAAAGGGGCCCCCGACACCATCTCGCGCATCCTGGACGCTTTCCCGCCGGAACAGCAGGCCCAGGTGGCGGTGCAGCTGGCCTCCAACCTGGTGGGGGTGGTCAGTCAGCAGCTGGTTCCCCGGATCGATAAGCCGGGGCGGATCGCGGCCTACGAGCTTCTGATCAACAACCCTGCGGTGGCCAACAACATCCGCGAACGCAAGGGGGCCAACGAGATGCGCTCCAACCTTTCCACCATCCGCGAGGCCTTTATCCAGATGGACGTCAGCCTGGCCAACCTGGTCCGGCAAGGGATCATCAGCCTGGCGGCCGCTGAGGCACGTGCGTATGAGCCCAAAGAAATCCACCGACTGGTCAACCGCTAAATCCCCCCTGGGCATCTGGCTCACCCCCCACCACCTGCGGCTGGTGTGGCGGCAGGAGGGCCAGCGGGTCCAGGCCACCTGGAAACCGCTGCACACCAATTGGATGCGCGGGGGGGAGGTGCTGGATCTGCGCCACCTGGACCAGGTGCTGCGGGAGGCCTTGCGCGAGGTGGGCCATCAGGGGCGGGGGGAGGTGACCTGGTTGCTGCCCCCGGAGCTGATGTCGCTGAGGGTCAGTGAGGCCCCGGCCCTGGAGGGGGAGTACCTGGAAAAGGCCCTGCTCCTGGAAGCCGAGCGGCTGCCCCCGGAACGCGCCGAGCCTTCCTTCCCCCGCCTCAGCCTGCACCCCGCTCCCAACGGACGCCGCCAGGCGGTGCTGGGCAAGGTTTTTGCTTCCACCTTCAACGCCTTGCAAAAGATCACCCAGGAACAGGGCCTGCACCTGTGGGATCTGGAGCAGGCCGGGCAGGCCGTGGCCATCCGTCACGCCAGCCAGCAGGAGGCCCAGGGCCTGTGGGCTTTGCTGCACCTGGAGCCCGGCAACAGCAGCCTGGTGTTTTTCTGGAACCAGGAGCTGGTGCGCTCGCGCAGCCTGGTGGATCTCCTCGACCCCTGGATCAGGCAGGTTAAGGGGGAAGAGGGTCTGCTCGAGGTGCTGGTGGGTGGGGGCCGGTTGCAGAGCGAAGAGGTTCTTGGGCGGATCACCCAGGCCATGGAAGAGACCCTGCAACGTATCGTTCAGGACGATCTAACCACGGCCCTGACCCGGGCCGCCAACGAGCAGGCCCTCTCCCGGCTGTACGTCTCCGGCCTGGGGGCGCTGGAGCCAGGGCTGCGCCAGCTGTTGGTAGAGAGCTACTACTTCGAGGTGGTCTACCTCGATGATGGGCTGCCCGGTGGGGCCATGTACGCCCCAGTGGCCGCAGCGCTGGAGGGGCCTCGGGTCAGCCGTTTGCCCCTGGCCAAGGAGCGTGGGGCGTGGGATCGTCGCCTGTGGCCCGTCCTGGCCGGGGGCTTAGGGGTGGTTGCGGCCGTTTCGCTGGCCGGCTTCTTCTACGCGTTCTCGCTGGGCCAGCAACTCGCCGCTGTAAATACCGAGATCGCCCGCCTCAAACCCGAGGAGGAGCGAAATAAGGCCCTGACCGCTTCGATCAAGGCCCTGGAGGACAAAGTGGCCGCGCTGGAAGCCTTGCGGCCGGTGGACTGGTCGCGGGAGATGGCCCCGCTGCTGGCCGGACTGCCTACCAATGGGGGGCGGCTGGGGGTGGGTCTGGGGCGGCTGGGGGTGCTTTCCGATGCCCAGTTCTACCGCTACTCCCTGGAAGGGGTGGCGGCCAGCCAGCAGGCGCTGGAGGAGTTTTTGCGCTACTGGGAAAACCGCACAACCCGCAGCGTGCGCCTCAACCGCTGGGAAAAAAAAGACGGGGTGTACGAGTTTACGGCCAGCGTCAGCCAGCGCCGGGAGGTAAGGGATGAGCGCTCTGAGCGTTGACCTGAACAAGCTCCCCCAAAGCTACCTCAAGCTGGTGGGGATGGGCCTGCTGACGCTGCTCGGGATCGGCCTGCTGGTCTGGCAGATGGGCGAGATTTCCCAGCGCCAGGAGGAACTCGCCGCGGCCCGGGCCGAGCGGCAGCGCCTGGAGGGGGTGCAGGCGCAGAACCGGGCCCTGGAGGAGCGCCTTAAGGCCCTGACCCAGCGCTGGGAAACCCAGCGGGTGCGCCTGCCTTCCATCGAGGACTACGCCGGGCTGGTGCGCCTGGTCGGGGAGACCAGCCGGGCCCTGGGGGTGGAGGTGGGGGCTTTGCGACCGGTGGTGGTAGAAGGAAAGTCGGCCTTCCCCTACCTCAGCAGCCCGCTGGAGCTGTCCGGCCCGTTCCCCAAGGTGCTGGCTTTTATGAACGCCCTTCAGCAGAAAGGCAGGGCGATTATCCTGAGAGAGGTGACCGTAGAGCTTGAGGAAGCAGGTGATGTCCGCGCGAAAATGGTTCTCGAGGCCTACTACGAAAAAAATGGCCTTCCCTCGGCCCCGTCCACCCGCCAGCCCTGACCGGCGACGCGGGTTCTGGGCGCTGCTGGCCGGGGTGTGCCTGATGGGGGCGGTTCTGATCGGGTGGAACCTGCGTTCGTCGAGTCCGGCCCCTGTCCAGCAGGCCGCGCCCGTCTTTGAAGAGGGTCGCGTCCCGGTTGTACAGGTGATGCCCGTTCCGGCAGAAAGCCGGCCTTTACCAGCGGGCGTTCCACCCGTGGTCGCCACCCCACAACAGGACACCCTCGATCCTTTCCAGGCCTACAGGCAGATCAGGAAGCCGCCCGCCCCTGTCCCCTCAGCGCAGGCTGAGCCTGCTCCTGTCCGTCCGGTGCCGGCCCAGCCCCCCCTACCCCTTCCCGCCCCACTGCCGGTTCTGCCGCCTCCCCCCACGGTTCTCGCCCCAGCAGCCCCCAGGCCTAAACTCTCTACCTTACAGGAACGGCTGCAGGCTTCTGGCTGGACGCTGTTGGCAGTGGGTGTGGGCACGGGGTCAACTGTCCTGCTGAGCCGCCAGGGGGAGCAGGGGCTATACCGGGTCGGGGATACCCTGGAAGAGCGCATCCGCATCCAGCGTATAGAGAAAAACCGTGTGATTTTGGTTCGCGATGATGAGCAAGCGACGATGGAGGTTTTGCCTTGAAGCGAATGGTCGCGTTGGTACTGGCGCTATCCGTGGCGCTTGCCCAGGGTAGCCTGCCCCCAGGAAAGGTCTACGACACGCCCATCAACGTGGAGGTAAAGGCCGGTATTTCCCTTGGGGATGCTATACGAATTATCGCCAGGAGCGCGGGCCTGTCGGTGGTGGTGGCGCAGTCCCCGGAGGTGCAGGCTAAGGTCACCCTGGACGTGAAGGGCAAGCCCTTCCGCCAGGTCTGGGAGGGCCTCTTCATGGGGGCCGCCTCCAGCCTGGACTACCGGGTGCTTTCCAGCGGCCTCATCGTGGTGGCCCCCAGGAGCCAGATCGAGGCCTTTGCCCGCTCCAGAGCCCCGCAGATGCCGGCCCCTGATCCGCCCCGCCCTCAGGAAGGGCCTCCCCCGGCTGCACCGCCGCAGCCCGCCCCGGGTGAACCGGCGCAGGTGGCCCCGCCCGCTCCCGCCCCGCCCAAGCAGGTGCGGATCTACCCGGCGGAGGACCCCGCCACCCTGGCCAACCTGTTGAGCAGCCTCTTCCCGGAGGCCCGGGCCTATGCCCTCAACACCCCCAAGGCGGTGGTGGTTCAGGCCAGCGAGGCGGATCAGGCCGTCGTACAGGGCCTGCTCGCGGCTCTGGCTGAAGAGGCCAGGCGGGAGCTCCCTACCTCGCCCGCGCCTCCTTCACCACCCCCCGCGCCTCCTTCACCACCGCCTGCACCTCCCCCACCACCCCCCGTCCCACCCCAGGAAGAACCCCAGGAGGCGGTGCTCTTCCCAGCGGCAGAGGGCGGGCAGGCTTTGGCCCAGGCGGTCTCGCTGCGCTTCCAGGAGGCCAGGGTGAATTTCCTCGAGCCGCTGCGGGTGCTGCTGGTACAGCTGCCCGCCTCCCAGGCGGGGCAGCTGAAGGAGTTTGTCGCGCAGCTATTAGCCACCCGCCCCCCTGAGCCCAAACCGGTCGAAAAACCCCAGGAAAAACCCGTGGAGCGCAGCCTGCCTTTAGGGTACGCCAGGGCCACCACGGTGATCGATCTGGTAGGCAAGCTGCTGCCCGAAAGCAAGGAGGTGGCCCTGGCCGCGGATGAGCGCACCAACACCGTGCTGCTGCGCGGGCCCCAGGCCGCGGTGGCGGCCATCGAGCGGCTGGTGGGCGACCTGGATCGCCCCATCCCCCAGGTGGACCTACAGGTGCGGGTGGAGCAGCTTAACAGCAGCGACAGCGACGAGATTGGAGCGGCGCTGGAAGCGGCCCTGGGGCCTTTTAGCCTGAAGGCCGACCCGGGCTCGGGTGAGTACGGGCTGGGTTTGGAGGTGGGCCAGACCGGGCTTTTGAAGCTCAACGCCGCCCTCAAGGCGTTGCGGAGTGCGGGCAAGGGGCGCTCGCTCATTGACAGCCGCTTTACGGTCTCCTCCGGGGAAAGCGTCAACCTGCTCTCCGGCGGAAGCCTGCTGATCCCGCTGACCAGCACCGGCAACAGCGGCGGCACCAACACCACCGGCCTGCAGACCGTGGAGTTCGGCCTGGAACTCAAGCTCACCCCCACCGTGATCCCCGGCGACAAGATCCAGCTGGCGGTAAACATCAACCTGGGCTCCGCCCCCACCGCAGGCCCCAACAACGCCACCCTGGTTCCCAAGCAGCAGCTGACCTCGAACGTGCTGCTCTCCTCGGGCAACAGCGCGGTGCTGGGTGGGATCATCTCGGTGGAGGAGAAGGAGTCCCGTTCGGGGATTCCGGTGTTGATGGACATCCCGCTGATCGGCGGGCTGTTCAGCCAGACCGTCAAGTCCACCATCCATACCCACTTGCTGATCGTGGTGACCGCGGTGAGCCGCCTGCCTGAGGTGGTGCGGCCCGCGCCCGGGCCTCAGGCCGCTCCCCCCGCGCCCGCTCCGGCGGAGCCGCCACAACGCCCTTCGGCGCAACCGCCACAACCCCAGCCCGCTCCAGCCGCTCCCCCGCCACCCCCGGTCGGCTTCGAGCGCGACGTCAACGTAGGAGGCCAGCCATGAAATCCCTTCCTCTAATCCTGCTCCCGGCGCTGATACTGGTGTCGGGATGCAGCGAACTCGACCGGCTCACCACCCCACCTTTGGAGATGACGGTGGAACTGAAATCGCCCCTGTCCACAGAGACCACCCTCACCCTGTCGGGCAACGGCCTCAACGAGACCTACACCGACAACGGCACCGGCTTGAGCACCAAGGCCTCGGTCTGGCCGGGTTCGTACACCGCCACGCTGAGCCGCCTGAGCGTGGGGCCCATCGTCTACCAGGGGGTGCTGGCTTTCTCCAACGCCAACGGCAACCTGAGTCGCAACGAGAGCCTGACCTTCCAGGTGCGCGCCATCGACAGCGGCAAGCTGAAGCTCTCCGGCAGCTACCGGGCCATCACCGGCAGCCTGCAGGTCAGGGCCACGGGCCTGCCCTTTGGCGCGCAGGCCAGGCTGGGCTACCAGAGCGCCGATGGGGTGAAAAAGCCCTTTGACCCCGCCCAGCCCGCGGCCCTGAACCCCGGTATATACCAGGTCACCTTCGAGGAGGTGACCGTGGAGAACCGCACCTACACCCCCAACCCCGCCAGCGCAGTGGTCACGGTGCAGGCGGGGAGCTACACCTCGGTAGAAGTGACCTACACGGAGGTTCCATGAGACGAGCAGCGCTGTGGATCGGCCTGGGCCTGGGCCTGGTGCTGGCCCAGCGGGAGAGCGTGGTGCACAGCCCCGACGGTTCGCTGGCTCCGCTGACCTTTGGTTCGATGACCTGTCTGCGGGTGGTGCAGGGGGAGCGGGCGCTTTCCGGGACGATCTGTGTGGATCTTGGCAGTGGGGGCGGGTCTGGGGTGCTGCGGCTTCCACTGAGCGAGGGGAGTTTGGAGGTGCCCTACCGGGTTGACCCGGCCCTGGGGGAGGTTAGCTACCTCATCCGCCTGGGAGCGGCCTGGCGCTGGTCCCCTCCTGCGCCTACAGTGACGGCGCAGCCCGCCACACCTGCAGGCGACCCCCCCGTCAAAGAGGCCGCCAGCGCCGCCCCACCTCCGGTTGTCGCGCCTTCAGTCGCCCCACCTCCGCAGGGCGACCCCCCTGCCACCGCGTCTTCAGAGGCAGCGAGCGCCACACCTCCGGTGGCGGCGGAGCAGCCCGCCCAAGCCAGCGGTGCCAGGCCCCAGGAACAATCGCCCGCCCCAGTCAACAAGACATCGCCCGCTGCACCGGTATGGTCGTACTTCTCACTGCGCAAAACGCCAGGTGGGTGGCAGCTGATCTACAGCCTGCTGGCCCGTAGCCCCTTGGACACCCCCACCAGCGGTATTCGGCTCTTTTTAGACGGCAAACCCCTGGCGGGTAAGCTCACCCGGCGCACGACCGCAAGCACCCCTGGCCGCCTGGAGGCCGGCCAGAGCGAGTATGGCTGGATCGACCTGGGGCCTCTGGAGGGGAGCCACCTTCGGCTGATCTGGTCTTTGGGCGGGGTTCGCTTGGAGCGGGAATGGAGGCTGCCCTGATGGCCACCTACCGCTACATCGCCCTGGAAGGCGGCCAGCCCCGCTCGGGCACCATCGAGGCGGCCAGCCGGAGCGGGGTCATCGACCAGCTCAAGCTACGGGGGATGATTCCCCTGGAGGTGGTGGAGGAGAAGGCCGCCTCCCGGTCGCTCTGGACCCGGGGCTACAACACCCGCGACATCGCCCGCTTCGCCCGGCTGTTTGCCATCCTGGCCGATTCGGGCATCCGCCCCCACGACATCCTGGAGGTGCTGTCCAAGGACATGAAGCACCCCCGCATGAAGGAGAGCATCGCGGCCATGGCCCAGGACGTGGGGTCGGGCAGCTCGCTGTACGAGGCCGCGCTGCGCTCGCCGTTCCTCAAGCCCTACGCCGGGCTGGTGCTGTCGGGGGAGAAAATCGGTAGGATCGGCAAGGTGATGCAGCAGCTGGCGGCGTTTTTGGAGCGGGAGGCGGAACTCTCCGACGAGATCAGGGGGGCCATGACCTATCCCGTTGTGGTGATGGTGGTCGGCCTGCTGGTCACCTACTTTCTCTTCACCGGCCTGGTGCCGGGCTTCACCGCTACCCTGGTCGGCCTGGGCGGGGAGGTGCCGTTGCTGACCCGGGTTCTCATGCAGATCAGCGACTTCCTGCGCAGCGCGGGGTTGTTCATCCCGCTGGTCCTGGTCGGTGGGGTGATGGTCTTCCGCTGGTACTACAGCCAGCCCCAGGGGCGGCTGCGGGTGGACGGGCTGCTCCTGCGGGTGCCGGTGTTCGGCGCTTTGCTGCGCGACCGGGCCATCTCCAAGGCCATGCGCACCCTGGCCATGCTCCTCGAGGGGGGCATTCCCATCCTGGAAGCCCTGGAGACGGTGTCCGGGTCCACCGGGAACGCGGTGTACGACCGGGTGTTCGCGGCCATCAAGGAGGAGATCGGCCTGCGGGCTAAGAACGTCTCGGAGGCCTTCCGTACCCAGGAAGCCTATTTCAGCGCCGCGGCCATGCAGCAGTTACTGGTGGGGGAGCAAAGCTCGCGCCTTCCCGAGATGATGAACTACATCGCCGAGGACCACGAAAAAGAGTCCAGTTTGCGGGCGCGGACGCTGCCAAAAGTGATCGAGCCGATTTCCATCGTCTTCCTGGGGGGTGTGGTGGGGTTGATCGTGGCGGGGCTGTTCTTACCGCTGTTCAGCACCATCAGCAGTTTGAGTAGGGGGTAAGAATGCGCCGTGGATTTACTTTGGTTGAGGTGCTGGTGGTGCTGGCCATCCTGGGCGTTCTGATGGCTGCGCTCTTCTTCGGTCTCGGCGGTGCCCGGCGGCAGGGCTTGCTGACCCAGGCGGCCGCTCATGGGGGGGAGGTCAGCCTGGCCCTCAACGCCTTTCTGATCCGCAACATCGACCTGGACCTCGAGGCCTGGACGGCCGGCCTGCCCGCAGGCAGCCTGGCCGGGGCCCCGCCCGGGCTGGTGGGTCTCAGCGGCTTCGACTGCAAGAACGCGGCCACCCTGACCCGCAGCGGCATCACCCCGGGCGGGCAGAGCTGGGCCGCCGCCCCCGACCCGGTGGGCTGCCTCGTGGAGCGGGTGGGCAACCGCTTCCTGGTGCACACCTGGGTCCGGGATCTGCCCAACCACTTCGTGAACGGTCGCCCCAACTAGCCCCCGCTAGCCGGCGTATGAGCCCCCGGGTGCGGGCAACCCGGCTTATCTGAGCGCGGCTCATCCATCGCCCCTGGCGGACGGTGGCCGCAACAGGCGGCGCAAGGCATGACCTCATCAGCCGCGGGCCAGGTCGTTGAAGCGCACGTGGGCGGCGTGGAACTGTAGTTCGGCGGTGCCGGTGGGGCCGTTGCGCTGCTTGCCCACGATGACCTCGGCGATGCCGGCCTGTTCGGAGTGGGGGTTGTAGTACTCGTCGCGGTAGATAAACAGCACCAGGTCGCTGTCCTGCTCGATGGCCCCGCTTTCGCGCAGATCGGAGAGCATGGGGCGCTTGTTGGGCCTGGCCTCTACCGCCCGTGAGAGCTGGGAGAGGGCGATCACCGCCACGTCCAGCTCCCGGGCCAGCCCCTTGAGTCCGCGTGAGATCGCCGCGATCTCTTGCTGGCGGTTCTCTCCGCTCAACGAACCCGAGAGCAGCTGCAGGTAGTCCACCACGATCAGTCCCAGGCGGTGCTCGCTGTGCAGCCGCCGGGCCCGGGCGCGCAGCTCCATCAGGGTCAGGCTGGGCGTGTCGTCGATGAGCAGGCGGGCTTCCGCCATACGGCCCGCCGCGTCGGCCAGCCGGGACAGCTCCCGATCCAAAAGCTGCCCCTGGCGCAGCCGGCTCATATCGATGCGGGCCTCGGAACACAGCATCCGCGTCACCAGCTGCACGGCGGGCATCTCCAGGGAGAAGATGGCCACGGCCTGCCCGCGGCGGGCCACGTTGAGGGCGATGGACAGGGCCAGGGCGGTCTTGCCCATGCCCGGACGGGCCGCGATGACGTTGAGCGAGCCCCGGCCCAGCCCCCCGATGATCTCGTCGAGAGCGCGGAAACCGGTCTGCACCTGGTCGTCTGAGCCCCCCTGGATCTGTCGCTGGATCAGGTCGAAAGTCTCATGCAGCAACTCCGGTAGGGGCCTAGCCTGCCTCACCTGGCCCTGGGTGGCTACCTCCAGCAGTTTCCGGCTGGCCGTGTCCAGGATGTCCTCCACCCGTCCGGCCTCGCTGTAGGCCAGCTGCATGGCCTCCCCCGCTGCCCCGATCAGCCGCCGCAGGATCCACTTTTCCGTCACAATACGTCCATAATACTCGGCGTGCGCGGCGGTGGGGGTGTGCTCAGAGAGGCCCACCAGGTAGCTGAGGCCTCCTACCGCCTCGAGTTCCCCGCTGCGCCGCAGCTCCTCGGATAAGGTCACCAGATCGATGGGTTCCTGCCGCTCGCGCAGGCGGATGATCCCGCTCCAGATTTTGCAGTGGGACTCCTGGTAAAAGGCCTCCGGGGGAAGTTCGACTTCCAACCGGTCGAGGACTGTGTTGTCCAGCAGCACCGCGCCCAGCAGGCTGGCCTCAGCCTCTGGGCTACAGGGAGGGACACGTGTGTTCATGCGATCAGTGTAAAACTTTACAGACAGGAGACTCCTGGCAGATGAGCGCCGCCCCTTCCCATCGGCGTGCAGAGGCGGCCTTTGCAGTTTTTACACGCCTGTAGGGTAACATGTACTAATATATTGTGCGGTAACAGGGATATGGGAGGGCCATAGATGAGGCGTAAAGGACTGACCCTGGTGGAGTTGCTGGTAGTCATGGCTGTTATGGGGATACTCCTGTCCATCGGGGCGTACTCGCTGGGCGACTACCGCCGGGGACAGCAGTGGCGGGCCGAGGTGGCCCGCCTGGAGGGGTTGCTGCGTACCGGGGGCCAGTACGCCCGTAGCAGTGGGCGACCGGTGGAGCTGGTGCTATCTGGTCAAGAGGTGTACCTGGCCGTGGAGGGCCGCCCGCTGCACCTGCAGGGTGGACGGGAGGTGGCTCCGCACCTGCGGGTGCTCCTGAACGGCCAGCTACAGGCCAGCGGCCAGACGGGCGGTACCCTGTTGCGCTGGCGGCCCAGCGGTCGGGTGGAGGGGGCTCGCAGCCTGGAACTCACCCAGGACAGCCGCCGGGTCGTCTTCTCGCTCTCCCCCTGGGGCGAACTCGAGGTGAGCCGATGAGCCTGAAACGTGGATTTACCCTGGTCGAGGTGCTGGTGGCCGCCGGGATCGCTCTGCTGGTGGCCAGCTATGTGGGCCGCCTGGCCCTCAGTAGCCGCGAGGTCGCCGAGCAGGGCCAGCGCCAGACCCAGGCCGCGCAGATCCTGGCCCGGCTGGGCAAGGAGGCCCAGCGCGGCAACCCCCAGGTGGTGCCCGCCAGCGGTACCCGCTCGCTGGAGACGGCCTTCCTGAGCGACCTGATGGGCCGGGGCGTGGACGGCTACCGGGCCGAGGTGCGCGCCTCGGCCAACCCCAACGGCCTGCGCGACTACGCCCTGCGGGTCTGCTGGGCCGACGGCTGCGTGGAGGGCAGCACGCAGGGCCCGCCCCCGCTGGCCGGGGTGGCGGGCAACCCCCCGGCCCAGGTTCAGCTGGGCCAGGGGGTGCTGGAGGTGCTGGTCGAGGGCCAGGTGGACACCCCCCCCGACGTGCACGTGACGGGCGCGAGCACCCAGCGGGTGCAGCGCTGGGGCCTGACCCGCCTGGAGAACCTGCCCGCGGGCAGCTACACGGTGACCGCCCTGGGCATCCGCACCGAGCGCTACAGCTACGAGGCCCCCGCGGTCGGCAGCGCCGACCTGGGCGCGGGCCAGGGGGCCCGGGCGGTGGTGCGCTACCAGCCGGTGACCGGGGCCGTCAGCGTCCAGGTCACGGCCCCGCCCGACACCTCCGTCAGCGCCACCCTCTCCGGCCCCTCCGGCAGCTACAGCGTGCGGGCCTCGGGCCTCTTCCCTTACCTCAGACCCGGTACCTACACCCTTTCCGCTCCGTCCGTTCCCTGCGGCGAGTACCGCTGCCAGGCCCGCATCGAGGGCTCCCCGGCCCAGGTGGCCGCGGGGCAGACCCAGAGCCTGACCCTGGCCTACGGCTACGCCAGCGGCAACCTGGAGGTGCTGATCCAGGGCCTTTCTGGAGGGGCCACGGTGCTGGTGCGGGGCCCCGCCGGGTACGAGCGCACCCTCAGCGCCAGCGCCCGGCTGTCCGATCTGGCCCCGGGGGAGTACACCCTCACCCCCCGGGAGGTGCGTTCGGGGGGGTACACCTACCGCGCCGGGGAGACCCGTGTGAACGTGCAGGCCGGTCAGACCGCCCAGGCCAGCCTGACCTACGCCCCCACCACCGGGCGGCTCAGGGTGACCGTGAGCGCCAGCGGAGCGGCCTCGGGGCAGGTGCTGCAGGGCAGCCAGGTTCTGCAAACCTTCGGAGCCTCGGGGGGTGAGTGGGAACTGGCCCCTGGCCCCTACCAGGTGCAGCCGCTGGGCTACACCCAGGACGAGATCCGCTATGAAGCCAGCCCCACCGGCGTGGAGGTGCGCCCCGGACAGACCGCTACCGTTAACCTGGTCTACGCCCCGGTGACCGCCCTGCTGGACTTCACGGTGGCGGGCCTGCCCCAAAGCACCCTGGCCGCGGCGAGTCTGGCGGGCCCGGGCGGCTATAACCAGGGACTGTCGGCCTCCCGCCGCCTAACCGGCCTGGCCCCAGGAAGCTACCGCTTCAGCGCCCAGCCGGTGCTGGTGGACGGTTACACCTACCTGCCCGACCCGGCCTCGCGTGACCTGACCCTGGCCGCCGGGGGGCGCTACAGCCTCAGCCTCAACTACACCCGCCAGGAAGGCCGGGTCAGCCTCACCCTCTCCGGCCAGCCCCAGGGCAGCGCTCCTACGATCCGGCTGCGCCAGGGCGACCAGTCCTACCCCCTGGTTCCCGGGATGAACGCCGGCCTGCCCACCGGGGCGTACACCGTGGAGGCCGCTCCTCTGGTCAGAGGCGGCTTCACCTACCTGCCCCAGGCCAGCCCGGAGCGCTTCACCCTGGTTCACGGCCAGACCCAGAACCTCACGGTCGCCTACGTCCGCCAGTCGGGCACCCTGGTGGTGCTCCTCGAGGGCCTGCCGACCGCCCCGCTGCGCCTCAGCGGGCCGATGAACATGGAGCTGCAACAAGGGGGTAGCTACACCCTGCTGCCGGGCGAGTACACCCTCAGCGCCGATCCCGTCGAGCGCGGCGGCTTCCGCTACGCCCCGGCGGTGGAGGGCAGCCCCTTCGCCCTGGCGGTGGGCCAGACCGCCAGCGTCAGCGTGCGCTACCGCCCGGTCACGGCCCGCCTGCGGGTGGAGGTGGGCGGGGTAGGGGGCCCCACCCCGATCACCCTGGCGGGGCCCACCCCCCGCACCCTGGAGGGCAGCGCCACCCTGGAGTACCTGGCCCCGGGCGACTACACCCTCAGCCCCAGCCCGGTGACCCGCGAGGAACCCACCCCTTACGGCACCGGGCGCTACACCTACCAGGCTGAAGGCCGCGCCCTGACCCTGGCCGCGGGAGAGACCGCCCAGGTTAGCCTGACCTACACCCGTCAGCAGGGGAACCTCCAGGTGGCCCTCTCCGGCCTACCCGCCGGGGCCACCCCCCGCCTGCGCCTGCAGGGGGCCGGGCTGGACTATAGCTTCGCGGGCGGCAGCCTCGCGGCCCTGCCCACCGGGAGCTACACCCTCACCCCACAGCCCACCCGCCTCGGGGCCTACACCTACCGGGCCAACCCCCAGAACTTCAGCCTGGCCCACGGCCAGACCCGAACCCTCACGGTGCACTACCAGGCCGCCTCGGGGGCTTTGCGGCTGAACCTCAGCGGGCCTTCCGGGATGCCCCGCCCCAGCGCCCGCATCTGGCAGGGCAACACCCTGGTGGCCACCCTGGCCGGCGGGGCGCTGGAGGACCTGGCCCCCGGGGAGTACCGGGTGGAGCCCCTCACCGTGCGCGACGAGGCGGGCTTCGACTACGTGGCACCCGAGGCCCGCGTCACGGTGCAGGCGGGCCAGACCGCTGAGGTCAGCCTGGCCTACGTCAAACAGTCGGCCACCGTCAGGTTGACGGTGCGCGGGGCCCCCAGCGCCTATGCCCTCACCCTGGCCGGGCCCAGGCGCTACACCCTCTCGGCCCCCGGCGACCACGAGGTGGCGGTGGGGGCCTACAGCGCCAGCGCCCCCGATCTCAACTACAGCGGTTTCCTCTACCGGGCGTCGGTGAGCCCGGATAGCTTCAGCCTGGCGCCCGGGCAGGCGCTCGAGCTCAGCCTCAGCTACACCAAGCAGGCGGGCCGCTTCCGCTTCACCCTCTCCGGCCTGCCCGCCGGGGTCCAGGCCCCCCTTAGCCTGGCCGGGCCGGGTAGCTACAGCGCCAGTCTCCCCAACGGCAGCACCACCACCCCGGACCTGGCCCCCGGAACCTACACCCTCTCCACCCCGGAGCTGGCCGCGGGCGGATACACCTGGCGGCCCTCGGGGAACGCCGGGCGGTACACCCTCGAGGTGGGCGAGACCCTGCCGGTGAACCTCAGCTACGCCCCTGTCACCGGGCGGGTGCGGGTCAACGTGAGCGGGCTGCCCGCCGGGACCGCCCCCACCCTGCGTATCCTGCAGAACGGCGTGCTCCACAGCTTCAGCGGCAGCGCCAGCTACGAACTCGCGCCGGGGAGTTACACCCTGCAGGCCGACAGCCTGAGCTTCGGGGGCTACACCTACGCGCCCAGTGGAAGCGGCAGCTTCAGCGTGCGCGCCGGAGAGACCACCACCCTCGCGGTGGTCTACGCCCCCACCACCGGGCGGCTCCGGGTGGTCACCTCGGGGCTGCCCTTCGCCCCCGCGTACAGCCTCGCGGGGCCGCAGGGCTACAGCGTCACCCAGGCCGACCAGACCTTCGACAACGTGCCCCCTGGAACCTACACCGCCTCGCCCGGTGCCCGCGACCGGGAGGCGGGGAACGGGGTGGTCTACACCTACAGCGCCGCTTCTGCCCAGGCCAGCGTCGCGCCGGGGCAGACCGCCACCCTCTACGTGAACTACCAGGCCACCGGCTCGGTGGTGCTGCAGATCAGCCGCACCTCGGCCAGCGCGCCCATCGACGTGCGCTTCAACGGTCGTACCTACACCGCGCCCGGGCGATACGTGATCAACGGGCTGGCCCCGGGCAGCTACCCGCTGGAGATGCGTACCACCTACCAGAGCGGCCTGGCCTTCTACCCCAGCGGCCCCAACCCGGTCACGGTGAGCCCGGAGAACGCCACCGAGGCCAGCGTGACCTACGTGCCGGAGAACCGCGCCGCGCTCAACCTGAGCGTGGTGAAGGCCTACTACGGCTCCGATGAGCGTTTCCTGAACAGCACCCCGCCCGCGCTGACCCTGCTGCAAAACGGACGGCCCTACCACAGTGCCGGGGTGGGCGATCACAGCCTCTCGGTCTATCCGGGCAACACCTACAGCCTGGATAAGCCGGTGGGCTACGAGGTGCAGATCGCCGCCAGCTGTGGCTGGTTCGGTTGCTGGGAGCGGCTGTACTGGCGGCTGGACGGCGTGCGCGGCCTACCCCTGGTGCCCAGCGCCGGTGAGGTGTACAGCGCGCAAGCGGTCTGGCGGGATAAGCGCTGCTACCAGAGCTGGTGGAGCTGGGTTTGCGAAAATTACTAGGAGGCCTGATATGGAAAAAAGCGCTCAATTGACCCCTTTGCAAGCCCGCGAGGTGCTGGAGCTGGCCAGCGAGCGATCCTATGACCCCCGTTCCTCCCTGCCCCAGAGCTATCCGGTTCTGGCCGGGATCGAGGCGGAAGGGGTGCGCCCGCTGTTCCACCAGCGCCTGGAGGCGGCCCGGGCGGCTTCGCTCGAGGAGCACCTGTCGGCGCTGGCGCAGGACCCCAGCCCAGCGGTGCGGCAAATCCTGGCTGCCCGGCCTGACCTGCCGCAGGAAATGCAGGCCATCCTGGCGCAGGACCCCAAAGTGGCCTACACCATCGCCGAGCGGCCTGACCTGACCCCCGAGGCCGCCCGGACAGCCTTCCAGACCGGCGGCTGTGCGCTGAGCCTGGCCCACAACCCGGCCTGCCCTGAGGAGCTTCTGCAGGGGCTGTACGAGCAGAACCCCCAGACGGCCTGGGCGATCCTGCAAAACCCGGCGGCCTTGAGCGAGCTGTTGCACCAGATGGCCCTGCGGGAAAACGACACCTGGCTGCTCTATGACCTCACCCGGCATCCCAACGCCAGCCTGTCCACCCTGGGCCACCTGGCCGAGTCGGCTGAGCCCAGCGTGGCCCAGGAGGCCCGTGCGATTCTGCTGGAACGCCTCGAGCGGGGGTTGGAATGCGAACGGTAAGCGGCCTGACCCTGGTGGAGCTCCTGGTGGCCACGCTCTTGGCGGGCCTGCTGGCCGCCGGGGCCACCCGGCTGCTCGCGGCCTCCACCGACCAGCAGCAGGCGCTGGTGCAGGGCGCCCGTCTGCA
>Ga0068706_1000386_pt1 | contig 21924 bp, 17 predicted proteins | sample YNPMSBMetaG_FD_65632 | JGI IMG/M metagenome (GOLD analysis project Ga0068706, IMG submission 65632) | Anoxygenic and chlorotrophic microbial mat microbial communities from Yellowstone National Park, USA - YNP MS-B MetaG | ecosystem: Environmental > Aquatic > Thermal springs > Hot (42-90C) >...
TTTCATGCCCCTTTGGTTTACCATCATTCCATATACCGATATTTAGATGATGAAACTTATGTCCATTTTCAGAATAAAAAAGACTTTCCTGAATTTCAATCGTATTTTCAAATTAAAAAAAACCTTTCTTTTCCTTTTTGTAAAAAATCTGGGGATTACCTTTGTATTACTTCTGCTTATCGGGTAAATTTAGCCTTCATGTTGAAACTCATTCAAAATGAACTCATAAGGAATGGTTTATTTTTTTATCAACATTTTGATAGAAAAACGGATACGACTATGTTTAAAAAAATTGTCTTATGTAGAGGTTACAAAGAAAAAGAAGATAGTTGGTTTCCTGAGTTAAAATGGGAGAATGCACTCGGTGAAGTTTTAATTTTTTATTCAAACGAATTAGACTTAAAGGATATTTATCAGGCTAAAAAATTAACAATTATTCCTTTAGGTAATAATTATTTTTGGTTAGGTGCAACCTATTTAAGAGATATGGAACCTTTTAATTATCAACCAAGTAATGAATTAGAAAATTTTTTAAGAACAGAATTAACCGTTTCATGCCAAATAATTAGAAAACAAATAGGCAACCGCCCCATATTAAAAGGACGGTTTCCGATAATACTTCAAAGCCCTTACGAGCCAAAGATATTGATGATAAATGGAATGGGCTCTAAAGGAACTTTGTTAGCCCCAAAATTTGTAGATGATTTCTTACAAAATTATATTTTAATCTAGCGGATAAACTTTTTAAGACTTCCACCGTAAATTGCAGCATCACCTAAGCTTTCAGCAATTCTAATCAGCTGGTTATATTTAGACATTCTATCGCTACGGCTTGCGGAACCTGTTTTGATTTGTCCTGAATTCATAGCTACGGCAATATCAGCGATTGTGTTATCTTCGGTTTCACCGCTACGGTGGCTGATAATATTCGTATAATTATGGAATGTAGCTAACTGAATAGCTTCAATAGTTTCTGTTAAGGTACCTATTTGATTGACTTTCACAAGAATGGAGTTAGCAACTTTTTCATCGATACCTTTTTGTAAACGTTTGACGTTGGTAACAAACAAGTCATCACCTACTAATTGAATTTTGTTTCCTAAGGCTTGAGTAAGTTTTTTCCAACCTTCCCAATCATCTTCGTGTAAGCCATCTTCAATTGAAATAATGGGGTATTTATTACACCAGTCCACCCAAAAAGCTATGAGTTCATCAGAAGAAATTTCTTCTTTGGTGGATTTATAGAAGGAATATTTACCGCTTTGTTCATTAAACATTTCAGAAGCTGCCGCGTCTACTGCGATATAAATATCATGACCAGGTCTATAACCAGCCTTTTCAATAGCAATAAGAATGAGTTCAATAGCTTGTTGATTAGAGGATAAGTTTGGAGCGAAACCACCTTCATCCCCAACATTAGTGCTCAATCCTTTTTCATGTAATACATCTTTTAAGGAATGAAATACTTCTGTACCCATTCTAAGCGCTTCAAAAAACGAAGATGCCCTTGCAGGAACTATCATAAATTCCTGAAAATCAATAGAATTATCTGCATGTTTACCGCCATTTAAAATATTCATTAAAGGCATAGGAAGAACTCTTGCGTTCACGCCGCCAATATAGCGGTAAAGTGGTAAACCAGCAGAAATAGCAGCAGCTTTTGCAACCGTTAAAGAAACTCCTAAAATCGCATTTGCACCTAAATTGGATTTATTTTCGGTCCCATCCATTTCAATCATTATGTTGTCTATTTTAACTTGTTCAAAAGCCATCAAACCTCTTATTCTTTTGGCTATAAGTTCTACATTTGCAACAGCTTTTTGTACACCTTTACCAAGAAATCTTGATTTATCGTTATCTCTAAGCTCAATAGCTTCATGTTTACCGGTAGATGCTCCCGAAGGTACAGAAGCTCTCGCAGAAAATTGATTACCTAAAATTACTTCCACTTCAATGGTTGGATAACCACGTGAATCTAATATTTCTCTAGCTCTTAAATCTTTTATGAAACTCATCGCTTAAATAATACTGCAAAATTAAACTTTTTTTGGATACGTAATTAAAAAAATAACAATGGCATGTTTTTTTAGCTAATGCAATTTGTGTTGTTGAATTTAAGAAAAATAAATCAAAAAAAAACGAAAATTTATTTGTATATTAAAAGTTTTATAATTTTGTGGTCTGAAAAGTATAGTCAAGAAAATAATTCAATATGAATAGAGTAGGCTTTTATAGCATTTTAGCAGCGTTATCAATAGGAATCATCAGTTGCAAGGGTTTTAAAGGGGGTTCAGTAACTGTCAATCCCAATCCATTAGAAGTCCATGCAGATTCAGTAAAATTTACAGTGAGAGCTAGTATTGCGCCAAAATCTGGGTTCAAAAAAGGTGGTGAATACAATGGCAAGTTAGTAATAAAAAATGGTTCTGATAATTTTACAATGGACCGAGTAAGGATTAGTAGCGATAAATATCCAGACATCAAAAAATCGGGAGCACAAGCCAAATTAAATGTTGCTCAGGTTTTTAATGAAAAAATGGACGGTGGTAATTTAGTAGCTATTAATCAGTATACACGTAAAAATAAAACCATTGATTTACCCGAAATACAATTAGCACCTTGCTGTATTACTACTTCACGTTTAGTTTATGAAGCAGACAAGTATATTACCTTAGATAGCAAACATGAACACAAAGCCAGTGTACCTGTTTCTTATGAGGCTAAATTTCAGTTCCCACAAGATGTTTTTAAAATACAACCTTCTGAATACGAAAAACAAGAAATCAAACAAATAGGAGAAATGTTATCTAAAAAAATCCCGGCGACGTCAGTTACTATAGCAGGTTTTGCTTCTCCTGAAGGTCCTTTGGCAAGAAATAGATTTCTGTCTATTGCTCGTTCTAAAGAAGTAAAAAAATGGCTTGAAAAGCAATTAAAAGATAACGGTTATACTGTTCAATTAGATTCCACCTTCTTTAATATTACTACTACCTCCGAGGATTGGGAAGGTTTTAAAGCGAATTTGTTTTCTATGCCTTACACTGAAGATGTGAAATCCAAAATTATTGAAATAGTATCTGCGGGATATGAAGAAGATGAAAAGGAAAGAAGAATCATGGCATTGGTAGGTGGAGCACGTAGAGTAGAAGAAATATTAGCACCGTTGCGTAGAGCAACTATCCGAATTGAAGGCTCAGAAAAAAAATTATCTGATGCGGAAATTGATGCCCTTGCTAATCAAGCGGTAACTAATGGAACATCGCTAAAAGGAAAACTAGATAAAGAAGATTTCTTATTTGCTATCAATCGCCAAGAAAAATTAGAAGCAAAAAAAGTTCTATTAAAGCAATTTGTGGATGCTTTCCCTGATGATTACAGAGGATTAAACGATTTAGCTGTCATTTATTTAAAAGAAGGTTTAATTGACGAGGCTTTTCCTTTACTTACCAAAGCAAATCAAATAAAACCTAATCATTATGCCATTATGAATAACTTAGGCGTAGCTTATAAAAATAAAAAGAATTTGACCGAAGCTATGAATTACTACCAATCGTCTATGAATGCGATGAGTACTGCAGAGGTAACATTCAACATAGCTGTTATAAACGAGAAAAAAGCTCAGTATCCCGAAGCTGCAGAGAAGTTCAATGCAGTTAGAAATCAAACGGGAGCGCTTTACAACGCAGGACTTTGTAAATTATTGATGGGCGATTTAGCAGGTGCAAAAGTAGATTTAGAATCCTCATCTCGTGTAGACCCTAATTTTGCATTAACTTATTATGTTTTAGCTATTGTAGGAGCAAGAAGTTCTGATACTAATTTATTAGTTACAAACCTTAAAAAAGCAGTTAGTTTAGATAGCAAACTCGCAGATAAAGCGTATAAAGATTTAGAATTTTTGAAATATAAAGATAACGCTGAATTCAAAGCTGCTTTGAAATAACAAAATTGTTCATTTTTTAGTACAGTTTGAGTATATCTCAAACTGTATTTTTTTTGAAAGTTTACTACTTTTTAGTAGATTTAAAATCAAAATTTGTAATTTTGTACGGAGTTTATGAAAGAAAATTTTTATGGAATCATCATGGCAGGCGGTGTAGGGAGCCGTTTTTGGCCTATGAGTAGACAATTTTTTCCAAAACAATTTATAGACGTATTAAATTGCGGTAAAACACTTATCCAAATAACCTATGAACGTCTTTCGCGTTTCTTAAATCCCAAACAGATTTTTATAGTTACAAATGCAGAGTATGTTCATTTAGTAAAAGAACAACTGCCCTTTTTTCCGGATGCAAATATTTTGTCAGAGCCATTTGGGCGAAATACAGCTCCTTGCATCGCTTATGGATGTTTTAAAATTCAAAAACTCAATCCGAATGCAGCGGTTTTAGTTTGCCCGGCTGACCACTTGATTACTGATGAAGTTTTGTTCCAAAATATTGTTTTAGAGGCTTTTAGCGTAGTTTTACAAAAACCTATTATCATGACCATCGGCATTCATCCTACTCGCCCCGATACAGGCTATGGCTACATTCAATTTGAAGAAGATAATGCACAAACTCCCTATTACAAAGTTAAATCTTTTACAGAAAAACCAAGTTATGAAATAGCAGAAATTTTTTTAAGTTCAGGAGAATATTTGTGGAATAGTGGTATTTTTATTGCATCCGTTCAACATTTTATTCAAGAATTTCAGACTTATCTGCCAGATATTCATGAAATTTTTTTCAATATTCAAAAATATTTATTTACAGACCAAGAAACAGAATATATAAATGACGCATACCAAAAATGCCCTAATATTTCTATTGATTACGGTATTATGGAAAAAACAGAACGTGTTTATGTTTTTCCCGCTTCGTTTGGTTGGTCGGATTTAGGGACATGGGCTTCTTTGTATGAACATATTCCGCACGATGAACATTTGAATGCGCTTCAGGGAAATGTTATTTCTTATAATTCGCATCATAATATGATTTGTAGTAAAGAAGAAAATAAAATTCTTGTGGTGGAAGGTTTAGAGAACTATATCGTAGTGGATACCTCTGATGTTTTGTTGATTTGTAGAAAAAATCAAGAACAATTTATAAAGGAAATTGTCAATCAATTAAAAAAAGACAAAAACTATGAAAAATTTATTTAAATTATTTTTTTTTACTCTTTTTTTTCATTGGAGTATTGCACAACCATCTAAAGGTCAAAAAGTTAAAAATATTCATACTGTTACTGCTTCTATTGAAGAATTTGATTTATTTGAGACTACAAAAAAACAAAATGTTTTATTAGTTTTTTATCGTGGGCTACATTCTCAACCATGCAATAAATTTCTGAAAAACCTTTCTACCTTACAGCCTTTGATGATTGAAAAAAATATATTAACTGTTTTTGTTACTCCTGATAATCCGGTGAATATTGAAAAAACTCAACAAAAGTTCTTAAGTAATTTTAAGAATTATGTTTTTATTCATGATTATGATTGCAAAATTATGCAAGATTATCAAGTAGATATGAAAATTGCGAAATCCAAAGAAAGTTTTTATAAAATTAGTGGTTTTGCTAATAACAAAGAACATTTTATTTTACCGATGTCTGCCACTATTTTGATAGACCAAAACCAAAGAGTTGTTTATTCTTACTATTCAAAAAATCCAAGAAAAAGACCAAATATTAAAGTTTTAAACGAAGAGTTTTCTAAAATATGAAAAAAGATTTAGTTCAATAATTGAAGAGCGTTTGCCATTCTTTGTATTCCTTCTTGAATGTCTTTTTCATTACAAGCATAAGACAAACGTAAATACTCAGGCGCACCAAAAGCAGAACCAGGAATGGTCGCAACGCCGTTATCTACTAAATAAAAGGATAGTTCTTCAGAGGTTGTAATTTTTTTTTGGTTAGGAGCGCTTTTATTTAAGTAATGGCTGATATTAGGAAAGAAATAGAAAGCACCTTCGGGCGTATCTAATGGAATATTAGGTAAAAGTTCTTGGAATAATTTCATTCCTAAATCTCTACGTTTTTTGAAAGTTTTAACCATTTCATAAGTTGGGGTTAAGTCTGTTGAGACAGCCGTTAAAGCGGCTTTTTGAGCAATATAATTAGCTCCGCTAGTGACTTGCCCTTGATATTTTTCGCATAAATCAGCAATCCATTTGGGAGCACCTAAAAAGCCTATTCTCCATCCCGTCATGGAAAATGCTTTTGAAACCCCATTGATGGTAATAGTTCTATCAAACATTTCAGGAATGGATGCTAAACTAGGGGCGGTTTGTTCGTAGCTAATTAGTTGATAAATTTCATCAGAAATGATGTACAAATTGGGGTATTTTAGTATGACTTTTGCAAGAGCTTCAAGTTCTGTAAGGCTATAGATGCTGCCGGTTGGATTAGATGGCGAACTGAAAATGATTAAACGAGTACGCGGAGAAATAGCATTTTCAAGCTGTTCGGGGCTGATTTTGAAATTTTGTTCATGAGTTGTTGGAATGTATTTAGGAATACCTCCTGCTAATTGCACCATCGCCGTGTAGGATACCCAAAACGGAGTAGGAATAATTACTTCTTCACCTTCGTTTACTAATGCCATAACTGCATTAAAAATAGATTGCTTAGCACCGTTCGAAATAATGATGTTTTCTGTTTGATAAGGTATTTTACTGATTTTTCTAAAAAAATCGGCAACAGCTTCTCTTAATTCTAAAATCCCTGCAACGGGTGTATATTTAATTTGACCGTGTTGTAAGACTTCATATACAGACTCACAAATATGTTGTGGAGTAGGAAAATCTGGTTCACCTAATGTAAAAGAAATAATATCCTTCCCTTCGGATTTAAGTTTTCTGACATACTTTGCCATAGCTAAAGTTTCTGATTCAGTAACTTGTGTTAATCTTTGGGAACCTTTATATGCTTGCATAAAGTTTGAGATTGAGTGTTTAACTTACAAAAGTAGAAAATTTTTTGCTTGATTGACTGTTTGAAAAAGATAAGCAATTTATACACATTTTTTTATGACTTCATAGGATAAGAGCTATTGTGGAATTTTTTTAGATTTTTTAGAATAAGGTAATTTAATTTGGCAATAATTTTGCCTACGAAATTTCAGAATGAAGCATTTACTTTTAGTTTTAGGAATAATTTTTATTTATGAGAGTGCTCATGCCCAAGAAGTTGAATTGATACCGTTTCGCAAAGGAGATTTATGGGGATATTCCGACAAAAACAAAAAAATTATCATTGAATGTAAGTATGAAGAAGCTCTTCCTTTTCATGAGGGAGTAGCCTTTGTTAAACAAAATGAAAGTTATGCTTTGATAAACCACGAAGGTAAACAAATTACTCCTTTTGCTTTTGAAGCTTTAGATTTATCTGTTGATTTAGATGCAGAAGTAGAAAATCCATATGAATTTTTTAATGGGTACGCAATTGTAAAACAAGGAAAATTCGGCGTTATAGATAAAACAGGAAATTTTGTTGTCAATCCTATTTATGATTGCATAAAACTTTTTAGAGAAGGTTTTGCGGCTGTATGCAAAAACTATAAGTGGGGTTTCATTGATGAAAAAGGTAAAGAAGTTGTACCTTGCCAATACGACGAAGTAAATTCTTTTAATGAAGGATATGCTGCTGTTGCTAATAATTATCATTGGGGGTTCATAGATAAAAACGGAAGGGAGGTTATCAACTTATTTAAATATGATAGTTTTAAAGGAGAGGGCTTTAATGAAGGGCTTGCGGCTGTAAGTAAAAATGGAAAATATGGCTTTATTGATAAGTTAGATTTTGTGGTTATACCGTTTCAATATGATTGGGCATATAATTTTCATGAGGGCTTAGCAACGGTAAAAATCAATAAACTGCAAGGTGCTATTGACCATAAAGGGAATTTGGTAATACCTGCTAAATATGATGAAATTTCACCGTTTAGAGAAGGTTTTGCTAGAGTAGATAGCGCAGGAACAATAAAGTACTTCAATAAAAATGGTGAAAATATCGTAAACCAAGGTTTTGAGGATGGAAAATCATTTTACGAAGGTCTTGCTGCTGTGCAGATTAAAGGAAAATGGGGATTTATCAATCATTTAGGTAAATTAGTTATTCCGGCTAAATATTCTGACGTAAAAAAGAACTTTCGAAACGGTATAGCCTTAGTTGAACTGAACGGTAAATTAGGCTATATAGATAAAACCGGCAAAGAGTTTTGGACAAACTAAATTTATAAATTTGCATTACTTTTATAAATGGAAAATCAAACCATATTAGTAACAGGAGCCAATGGCTTGGTAGGTCAAAAAATCATTGAACAACTTGCAAAAATCAATGTAAAAGTAATAGCCACAGGAAAAGGACCTTCACGTATTCCGTATACGCCCAATGCAATTTACATTCCTGCTGATATCACTGCTCCTGCGGAAATAGAATTGATTTTTAAAGAATTTTCTATTCATCAAGTAATTCATTGTGCGGCAGTTACAAATGTAGATTATTGTGAACTTCATCCTGCGGAATGCTACAAAGGAAATGTAGACGCTGTTCGTACTTTAATTCAGGCTTGTGAAAAACATGCTTCTAAATTGATTCATGTTTCTACGGATTTTATTTTTGATGGTCAGGAAGGTCCTTATGATGAAGATGCCAAACCTAATCCGCTTTCTACTTATGGGCATTCCAAACTTCAAGCTGAACAATTAGTGAAAAAAAGTAAAATATCGTGGGCTATCGCACGTACGATTTTGGTATACGGAGTGAGTAAGGATATGAGCCGTTCTAATATTGTTTTGTGGGTTAAAAAATCATTGGAAGAAAAAAAACCTATTCAAGTAGTGATTGACCAACTTCGTACACCTACCTTAGCTGATGACCTTGCTCACGGTTTAATTTTAATTGCACTAAAAAATGCAGAAGGTATTTTTAATTTAGGTGGCAAAGATAAAATGACCATCTTTGAGATTGCTATGCAAGTAGCTAAATTCTGGAACTTAGATACCGAGCTTATTAAACCTGTACTTTCTCATTCTATTCAACAACCTGCCAAAAGACCTCCAATCACAGGGCTTATTATAAAAAAAGCACAAAATTTGTTAGGATATCAACCTCGTTCTTTTGTGGAGGGTTTAAAAACAGTGGATGAACAACTTAAATCATATGCACTTTGAATAAGGAATTTATTGAAAATAACTTTGGTAAGCGAATACGCATTCGCGTGTGTGGTATTTTACGAAAAGAAAATAAAATTTTGTTAATCAAGCATTTAAATGTAGGCGAAGATTACCTTTGGTCTCCTCCTGGTGGTGGTTTAAATTATGGTGAAACTATTCAAGAATGCTTGAAACGTGAATTTTATGAAGAAACTGGCTTGAACATTCATGTAGGTAATTTCCTTGCTTTCAATGAATTTATACAACTTCCTTTACATGCTGTTGAACTATTCTTTGAAGTTCAAACTCATGAAGTAGATTTTATTCTTGGCAAAGACCCTGAATTGAACTCAGAAAACCAAATTCTTCATGATATTCAATTCCTTTCATTTGATGAACTCAAAAAAGAAAAAAGAAGCAATGTACATCCATTGGTTTTTAAATTTTTTTAAATCATTGGTCTGACTAAAATCAAAAACTTTGCGTCAAGCTTAATCAAACTTTAACGCAAAGTTCTGATGTATCTTATTTGTTGATTATTGTTTTACTACTTTCTTAATTTCGTGTAAATTATCTGAAAAAATTTCTAAGAAATAAATTCCTGGCGGTAAGCTCTCGGTATTGAATTGTTTTTGTGATGTATTCAGGTTATTTTCTTGATAAACGACACGCCCTTGAACATCTATAATTTTTAAAGATTGAATTCCAGTGGTTGTATGTAAGGTTAATTGCTCATGAAATGGATTAGGATAAATTCGAATATTTATTGTATTTTGGGATAAATTGACTACATTTGAGTAATGAAAATCACCGTTATAATCAATCATCAAGACTTGATAATAAACTACATTATTATTAGACGGAAGTTCCTCTTGATAGTTATAAACGAGTTGATGGGCATGGTAATCAGTTTGATAGATTGCATTCCAGTCAATGGAATTATAAGATTTTAGGAGTATAAATTGATTGGCATGATTGATAGGTTGAAAAAGTTTCCATGAAATTTCTGCGAATGAATTTTTTTGAGAAGCAGAAAGAAGGATTTGGACGGTAGGTAGAATGACGTTATTACCGAGGTAAAAAATAGCATCCCCAGGGGTAGCAGGACCACCGGTATATTGGCATGGAGTTACATTATTATTACAACCGGGAGTACCGTTATTAGCTTCGGGATATACGTTTTGAGGCTGAGAAAAAGTGTAAAAGAAGATAGGACCTTTAGCACCTGCACCGCCTGCCCCGTGATATTCAGCATGTCCTACGTTACCTGTATTTCCGCCATTGGTTTGAACATACAAAGGACTATTACTACTGATTTGGTAAAAAGGGATATCTAAGATGATAGTACCACCTGCGCCGCCACCACCTGTTGCATCGTTACCTCCGTTTGCAGTACTTATGCCATTTGCTGAAATGTATCTTGTACCAGTATTATTTGTTTGGATAGCTTGTGCTTTGATGTAAATGATACCGCCACCGTTACCACCGCTAGTACCGACGTCATTATTTTGTTGACCGCCACCACCGCCGCCGCCCATAAATACTCTATTTACGTTTATGTAAATACTCAAACTAAGACCTCCTAAACCACCTGCGCTATTTGGGCAGGTATTTCCGCTATTCCAACCGAAGCCACCTAAACCACCTTGAGTAAAATTACCGCCGCCGCCACCGCCGCCATTATGATCATTTCCCCCACCGCCGCCATTGGCAACTTTTCCACGACAATTTCTATAATTGTTATTGGTTACTCGGTAAATGCCTTCTCCTTTAAAACCATAATTTGCATTATTTGCTATGTACGGCGTATCTCTACAACCCGGTGGCGTTGTCCAATTATTGGATTTTATACCTCCTCTAAAACCAATTCCGTTCGCTAATATGTTATGATTTAAAACTAAGGTTCCTTCTACTTCAAAAGCTATTACACCGCCTATATTTCCGTTCCATGGTAAACCTGTTATGTTTGCGGTAGTCGTAAAATGAGGGTTGCCCAATTTTCTGAAGCTAATCACTTGAACACGGCAGTTATTACAAATGTTATAGGTATTAGTTAAACTTGATAGTACAAGAGTATTGGCGTTGGGTCGTGATTGAATTACAGAAATTTCGTATAAACCTGCAGATTTTATGTTAGCGATATCTCCAAAATTAGCATTATTACCTGTATTGGTGCCGATAACATCGTCCTGCATTTGCATAATCATTATTTTTTCACCTACATTAAAGGAATGAAAAGTTTCATTGATGTTAGCTAAAGTTAAGGTTGTTCCCGTAATGGCTGTAACTTGTGCGTACGCATTAATCGTTTGATTGTATGCAACTGATACAATAACTAATTGAGCAAGTGTAAGTAAGACTATGGATTTCATTTTTGTAAACCCTCCTACTCACTTATACGAGCTAAGGTTAAAAAGGTTTCATGTATGTGTAATTTTTTTTTCTACATTTTTTGAAAATTTTTAATACTTTTAATCGTATTTGATTTTTTTGTTTTTGTTTTAAGTTTTTTATTAGAAAAAATTAAATTTAAAATTAAAATTTATTACATTTTACCGAACATTTTCTCCAAAGTTTGATAGCGATAATCAAAAATTTCTTTAAGCTTATGTTGAATGTAAATGTGATTGATGAGTTTTCCTAACGGACCCAAAGGAATTTTATAATGGACAACATCACGCATTTCAATTCCTCCAGGTATAGGCTTAAAATAATGTTTATGATGCCAAAACGCATAAGGACCGAAGCGCTGTTCATCTACAAAAAAAGCATTTTTTTCTACGTGAGTAATTTCAGTGACCCACTCTATCGGTATCCCAAAAATTGGCTTGACAATATAAGTAATAATTTGCCCAGGGTACATAGGTTCATCACCGCCCGAAGTAATATCAAAACCCATGTAAGGAGGCGTAATAATTTTTAAATTTTTGGGAGATGAAAAAAATTCCCATGCTTCTTCAATACTTATCGGTAGCTTTTGATACGTCTTTAAAATATGCATAAATAAACTTTCTTTTTAAAAATGTTTTATCATTAAAAAAGTTCATTAGATAGCTTAGTTTGGCTCAATTTTTGTAAATTCATTTAAAAAGATGCATATGAAAACCTTCACGCATTTTAATAAATGGTTATTAGCAGTCTGCTTACTACTCGCCATGTTAGTAAGTTCATTATCTGCACAAATCATTGGGGATGATGAAGAGGAAGAAACTGTAAATATAGTTAAAGCAGATAAATTTTTAGTCAAAGTTAATGGCAAGCCCGTAGAAATCACAGAAAACCTTGAAATTCCTGAAGGTCAAAGGCTATATATCAATGTAACTCAATTAAAGCCAGGAACTTATGTAATGGTAAAGTTTCAAAAGCTTGGTATGAAAGTCGCAGAAACCAAAATGTTTTTAGCAAATCATCAAGGGGCAGTAGATTTAGAAGTTCAAACTCCTAAACCTGGCGTGGGCGGTACAGCGTTCCTAAAATATACCGCTTCTTCAGGTAAAGAAGTAGAAATGAAAATTAAAGTTAAATTTAATAAAAATCTCAAAATCTAATTTTGAAACTCGCTGTTTTTTACTTGTCGGTTTTTATTATAAGTGGCGTACTTGGTTATTATTCAACCTTGTTCTCCAATCTTCATGAAAAGGAAAGAAAAAAAGAAGAATTTATTCAAAAATACCTTCAAACCGTAGAAAAAACTTTTGATTTACATACACTTGAGGTTCAAGGTATAGCTAAATTAGATTATACCGAAAAAGATGAACATTTTTTTTCGTATTTTACAAACCCTTTATTTTCAAAGGAATATCATTTTTTAATTCCTTTTAAAGCTACTTATGGAATTTCTCTAAAAAATGTGAAAACTTTAAATTTTTATCAAAATAAAATTTACGTTTCTTTGCCCGAGGCTCAATTATTAACATTTGACTTGGAACTACAAAATAAAAAAATATTCAGCAAAGAAGGATGGCTAGTCTTTCAGAAAGATGATAAATTCCATGAATTTGAAAAAAAAATCTATGAAAAACAAAAAAAGGAATTAGAAGAAAATCAAAAGTTCAAGGAAGATGCGAAAATATACGCCCAAAATCAAATAACAGAACTGTTAAAACCTTTAAATTTACCCATTGAATTTAATAGTTCATTTTGGAAAAGGTAATTGTATTCAAACTTATTTTTTTATCCCATACCGATACCCTATTCCTAGATCAAAATGATAAGCGACAGCAAAGTGGCTTTTTAATGTAAAACTTCCGACCCACTGATTTTTGAAGTAATATCTCAATCCAATTCTATGAAAGTGCATACCATTCGGAAACTGATGTACTCCTGAAAATACATAATAACCATATTCCAAAGGCAAAACCCATCTGCCATAATTAAAAGCATACGCAAATTTTATTCCCGTAGAAAATCCATTTTTGAAATAATACTGCGTAACATTTTCCACGTTTTGAGTTCGGATATTCAAACCAGGTTCATAAAACGCATCTATCCCGAAACCTAACTGATGACGATTCTTGATATTGAAGTAGTATGTTCCTGAAACTGTATAATTGGAATAAGACCTTCCTCCTGGTGGATATTCCTGATTTCTTCCATAACCAAACCATAAATAAATTTCTGTACGATAATTTTTTTGATAACTACTATCTGTAACAGCTAATTTTTCTTTTTCTTTCAGACGATATTGCAAAGCAAGGTTAGGATAAATAGTATTGATGCCTAAATTAGGAACTTTGTACCTACCGTTACTCACGTGAGAAAAATGTAAATTTGGAATAAGGTAAAAATGAGAATGTACACGGATGAAAAGAGACCAACGCAAAGCTGCAAAAACGTTCACATGAGAACTCAGAGCTATATGTTTATGATTTTCGTAGAGGTCAAAACGTTTAGTAAGATAAGCAAAACCGCCTGCAAAACGTAATTTCATGTTAACCGTTTTTTTAGGTTTATGTAAATTTAGTTCAAAGAAAGGTGCAACAGCCCACGAACTTCCTAAACGCGCAGGATTCCCTAAATTTTGATAATTCAAAAGTAATCCATAATCAGGAAATTGATTTTCATGATGCCATAACTGACTTCCGTCTGTTGATTGGGATAAGGCTAATTCCATAAAAAATGGGCGTTTTTCTACTAAATGACTTAGTTTTTTGGTATGTTCTAAGATGGCTCCGCGCATGCCGGATAGTGTGATTTGTTCTACCACCTGTGCATTCAGCCATGAGATAATCAAAAAAATGAAAATCAGTAACTTGATAACCATTGAAAAAAGCAAAAAACCTATTTTTTGAGCATCTCTTCACGATTTTTAATGTAAAAATCAAAGTAATCTTGCATTTTTTTCTGCCCGTAGGCTAATCTAAAATTGTTCATGGTCATAAAACAAACGGATTTATCTGGTTCATCACCTAACCATTGTTTAAATTTTTCCTCTTTTTTAATCAGTTGAATATATCTATCGGCATCTTTTAATGTCTTGAAAGTTTGAACTTGCCCTAAATGATATGTACCTTGGTAACTAAAAACCAACGAGTTTAAATTCATTTCTGAAAAATTGGTTTTATTGAAATTGGAAATTTCCACTTTGAGCTCATTTAGATTGACTTTTTTCTGTTCAATGAAAAAAATCACAAAAATTTGTTCGTTAGGTTTTACATCTTTGCTAAAAGCAATAGTTTTTTCTTCGTTGGGATTATTTTGGGGGTCAAAGGTATTATTTTGGGAAGTGTTAGAGTTGCCGAAGGGGTCTTTACCATCCAGAAGCGAAAGAGTTTTTTTTGCATTAGAAGCGGTAGGGTCATCAGGATAATTTTTGACTAATAGTTGTAATCCATTTTTCAGGCTATCTTTTTGCCCAAGATAACCGTAGCTCATGGCTTTCATGAAATATAATTTAGGCGTCATAGAATTGGGCGGATAAGTTTTGAGTAAATGGTTTGCCATGTTGATAGTAATTTGGTATTGCCCATTGTTATAAGCACCGACAAGCCCATTATAAGCCTCTGTAAACTCTTTAGGCAAAGCAGTCGCTTCTAAAATTTTTTCACCACGGATAAGTTTATCGTAATCTGAGTTAGGGTAATTTTGTTGAATTAAATTTTTGTAGTAATTAGCTTCGGGCGAATTATTTTTATTAAGAAAGGTGTAAAGAGAATAAGCAGCTTTAGGAGTATATTCTGATTGAGGGTAACGCTGAATTAAGGTTTTCCATTGAGTGATAGCGGAATCAGGTAAATTAAGTTTATAGGCATATATTTGCCCTAATTCAAAATAGGCTTCTTGAATTTGTTTATGGAAAGCTGTTTTAGCAGAGTCAGAACGAGGGATGTTTTTCATGTAAGCTTCACGAGCTTTTTTTGTATCGGTAAGGTCTGTTACAGAGTTATTTTGGGAAGCATTCTCGGAAGTATTTTCAAAAGTTTGTTCTTTGTTACTACGGCGCCAGTTATCTTCGTTTTTTCTTTCTCCCCAAAATCTTCTAAATTCTGTTTTCCCAGAAGCTACAAGAGCCTGATTATCAAAATAAAATCCACCTGCATTGGGGGTATTGATGTCTTTCATGTAGTCCATATTGTTAGCAAGAGCCATTTGTTGTTTTTCTTCGGCTTCTTTTTTCTTTTTTTCTTGCTCAATTAAGTTGTCAATATATTGGAGGAGTTGTTCTTCAGGAAGTTTACTCAAAGCTAAGAGAGAATCATTACGGTGAATAGTAGTTAAGTATTTCACGTAATCTTTAAGGACAGCGGCAACGGTTTTGATTTCATCATAATAAGGAGATTTTTTGGTAACGGTAGTAGCGGCAGTATCATAATAACTTTGTGCAAGCTTAAAATTTTTATCTTCAAAATAGATTTTACCTAATGCATAATAAGAAAGGGATTTTTGGGAGGTATTAGATTTACTTGCTTGCGTAGAAAGTTTGAGGTATTCTATGGCTTTATCTTTGTTTTTTTGTTTGAGTTCAATCATAGCTAATTCATAGTAAATTTGGTCTTTGAATTCATCATATTTTACGTCTTTTGCAAGCTTTCTAAAAGCTTTGGCTTGTTCAGACATATCAGAACCTTCGGGAAGATATTTAACATTCATTTTGTTGATATTTACTAAGGCATTGAAAACCATTTGGTTAGAAGGATTGATACGAACAACTTTTTGGTAATTTTCTATGGCTTGCGGGTAAGCGGATTTAGCATCGTAAAGTTGCCCGAGTAAAAAATGAATTTTAGCTTTTTCTTTTTTTCCTTTTTGATATAACAAAGCATCTTCCAGTGCTATAATAGCTTTGTCGTAGTCTTTATCGTTAATGGAAAGCATCGCATAAATTTTTTGGGCTTCCACTTGAATTTTTGTAGGAATATTGATTTCTTCTTTGAATAATTTGTCTAAGGTTTGTTTAGCGGCAATAGGATTATCATTAGCAAGTTGAGTTTTGGCAAGCCATAGATAAGCTTCAGGTCTATTTTTGGATTGAGGAAATGCGGCTAAAACATAAGCAAAATTTTGTTGTGCTAATATATAATTTTGTTTAGCAAACCATGCTTTACCAATCAGAATACGAGCATCATCCACCCAATTATTATGCTTAAAAATCCAATCTACCAAAGGTTCTTGATCTTTTTTCTTACGATGTTTAAAAATAATGACGTCACACTTTTTAACGACTTCATCAAAATCAGCAAAGCCACTTTGTGCTTCTTCTAAACTGGGTATGCCTAACATTAAAAAGGAACCATCCTCCGGTACTTTGAAGTTTTTTTCTGTTTTTGCTGTACCTTCTTTATATTTCAGTCGTGCATGATAGTAACCATTAAAAAACGAAGTAAAATTACGATAAGCTCTGCCTAAGGCATTACCTTTTTTAGGATTACAGGAACTTATCCATAGGATTGAAAAAATCAAACTCAATAAAATGATATATCTAAGCACTTTCATGTAAAATCAAACTACGAAATTACGAAAATAAATGAAAAAATAAAGCACTTTGGTATAAAAAATAATTCAAATCATCCAGTTTGGTTATCTGCTATATCAAAAAATAAATAGTAATACCGAATAGATTACCTAATGCAAAACCTGCTAAACCTGCTGTTATACCGGGCAAAAGCAGTTCATCATTTCCCAAATGCTTAACGAACATAGGAATAAAAGCCGGGCTCATCACGCATGCTACTGAGCATATCATCACAATATCGCCATTTATTTTGAAGGTTTTCCCTAGCATAACCTGTAAAATGAAACTTAAAAAGATAAGTGCAACAGATGCAAAAAATAAAGTATCCACATGTGAGAGTATTTGTTTTGGGTCTATCATCAATCCTGTGGAAAAACAAAAAACAGTGATTAAAAAATTGCCATAGTTTTCATTCATAGATAAATTCCTAATAAAAGTTTTCATTGAACCTAAAATTCCTAATAAACTGATTACCAACATAATAAAAGGAATTTTCAGCTCCTGAAAAAGGATATAACTTAATCCGATAGATATCGCAAGTATAAAAAAGGAAATCAAAAGAGGTAAAATTTTATGAAAATGTTTTTCTTCAAAGATGTTTTTTGAGGGAAATTCATGAGTTTTTGAAAAAGGAGTAGGAAACGATAAAAATTTTTTTAACAAAGGTTTAGCAAAGAACAACATAAAAAATAAATAAAGGCTACTTGCCATTAAATCCATGGTATTAGCCACAGCCATCACTTCAAGCGGAGCTTTTAAGCTCAAGCCGATAGCATTCAAATTTGGTGTACCGCCTATGTAAACGCCTACTAACATGGAAATAATTTTTTTTCCTGTTTCATCGTGAATGAAATATTTACCTAAGACATAGCCTACAATACACGTAGTAAAACAAGCAATTAAAAAGGTTATGACAGTTAACGGAGCATTTTTTAACCACTTCCAAAAATCTGCTTGAAAAATAAGTAGTGGCATTGCTAACGGAATGCTTATGTAAATCATGGCTTGAATAATGGTTTTGGAAAAAAAATCATTAGTAAAAAACTTAATAGCAATACCGAAGGCATAAGCCAACAAAATGTAATCTAATTTGAAAATTCTTAGCAAATCAAATCTATAATAGTAAATCAGCAAAGGAATAAAAAGGCATAAAGCCAAAGTCAGGATATTTTGAGGCATTGAAAATTACTTAGTAACTCTAAGAAAACCAGCGCTCTCAAACGGTTTATATAAACGGTTAGAAAGTTCTTCTTCTGAAAATTCATGTGGAAAAAGAGTAAGCTTAGGTCTTTGAGGAGGTGACAAGTGCAAATAATGAACTAATTTTTTGAGGTGAGTTTGAAAAGCAGGTAAAGTATATTTACCGTATAAAGTACTAGATGCTTCGTAACCTTGGAGAGTATATTCTTCAGGAGTTGTGGTATATGAAGCATAACCATTCGCGTAAGCAGCAACTACCACTTCTTTGATACCTTGTAAAGATTGTTTAATTTGTTTTTGAATTCTAAGCCCACAGGTAGTTGTTAATTCTGTAGGAACTGCAACAATAGCCACTTCTCCAATCTTAAAAATTTGTAAAGGTAAAACATCAGGAACCAAAGGTTGTTTAGGGTCTGCGATTTCACCTAATACAGATAAACGCTTGATTTCAGCTAAAAAAGGGTCTAAAAAATCAGGAATAGGAAGTTTATGAAAAGCTTTTGTGCCTGCAAATTCTCCTGTTCTACAATTGATTAGTACTTTTTTTTCAACTTGCGATTTTTCAAGTTGTTGGTGGTAAGGACTTCTTTTCAGTAATTTTTGGTTTCTATGATTTACTAAATGACTAAGTAGACGTATCCAAAAAGGAGGTATACCTAAACCTTCTGCAGTACCGCCAATTAAATACATTCCATAACAGGGGTCTCCCGTAGTTAAATTTTCTTGACCATCTACAAATTCTGGATCAACAGTAGTTCGGGTCATATCAAAGTATTCTAAGGTATAATCCAAATGATAAGAAAGAGAAGGAGTGGTTTGAGCGTAATACATTAACTGTTGAGCTTTTTCCATTTGATAAGTACCATTTATTTTACGGTTGATGAAATCATCGGGAGTTTCTCCCCTTTTTTCTTTATCTCCTTTATGAATAATAAAATTAGGGGTAACATCGCCCGCAGGTCCTTGAGCAAAAATAGCAACAAAATGAGGGTTCTGAATTCTCATCAAGTTTTCAAGTTGATTTGCGGCATAACCTTTGTTATCAGAACTTATTGTTTTTTTATCTGAATGAACTGTCGTTGTATGGACAGCAAAAAAATTTAAAATACCTAATGGAATAAAATTTTCGTTTAAAAATGTAAATTGATACGCATTACGGTCAAGGGCTAAATGGCGATGGTTTTCGTCATATTTTTCATTTTCAGGGTTTTGGTTCCATGCTTCAATCGCTCTATTAAAAGCAACGGGAATATGAGGTTCAAAAGCAGACTTTCCAAAATAAATAAAAGCGTTTTCTTTCACTCTATCGGCTTCTACGATAGCTTCTACAATTCCGTTTACATAGGTTTCTGTAACTTCTTTGGAGTAACCAGGAGTTGTGATATTGTATAGAAGATAATGTGAATTACCACCGGGTGCACTATGCGTATGGGTTGCCATCAGCATGACGTTTCTTTCTTCAAAGCCTAATTCAGAATAAGTACTTTGTAATTTTTTTAGAACCATTTGCCGCATGGCTAACGTCATCATACAAGTTTCTGTGACTGCAATAGCAATTTTTTGTTTTTCGTATTCAATCACTACGGCACGAGCATATAAATTGGACTCCACTTCTTCTACAACATTACCTGGCTTACACCATCCCATCATTCCTATGCCTTTTAAAAATGCTGTGATATCTTTTTTGGCAAAACCTACTTTGTACATTTTTTACGCAAAGCTAATACTTTTTTACGTCCATGAAATAAAATTCTGATGTTATTTTTCGTAAATCATAAATTCAACACGTTGGTTTAATTTTCTTCCTTCTTCAGTGTTGTTATCTCCTATAGGTTTTGAAGAACCATAACCAACCGTACGAATTCTGTCTGGTGAAATTCTTTGGGATACTAAATATTTTTTGACTTCATTCGCACGATTTTCTGACAAAATTCTGTTTGCTTCCGCAGGACCCAAGTTGTTCGTATGACCTGAAATTTCTATTTTCATTTCAGGATTTTCTTTCAAAAGTTTTACCAAACGATTGAGTTCAGGTATAGACTCAGGTTTAATATAATATTTACCACGATCAAAAAAAATATTATTTAAACGAATAGTTTGCCCCACTTCCAAAGGCATAAGGTAAATGTCTTTAGTTATAGTTTGAGATTCTGTAACGTTAGATAAATCAATATTTTCATTAACAGCATAAAAACCTTTGGTTTCCGCTAAAATAGCGTATTTTTTGCCTGCAGGTAAAGTAATTTGGTATTCTCCGATATTCTGAATAGTTCGGGCTCTACCGGCTTCTTTACCGTCTTCTAAGTACTCATAAATGATTTCTGAACCTAGTAATTCTTTTGTTTTGGCATTATATACCTTTCCTTTGACTAATACTACGGGATTCGGTTTTACTTTTTCTTTCAGTTTGATGGCATAAATATCATTGCCACCATATGAATTATGATTAGCATTGAAATAAGCATATTCACCGAGTGCATCAATCACAAAACCTTCATTATGCCCAGAATCATTGATTTCTTTTCCTAAATTGATAGGTTCCGACCAACGCGTATAGCTATCATCTAAACGTTTAGTCATGTAAATATCCCAAGAACCAAAGCCTTCCGTTCTGATGCTTGAATAATAAAGTGTTACTCCGTCAGAAGCTAAAAATGGGCTCAAAATACGTGAGCCATTGTTGATAACTTTACCTGTATGCTTAGGATAGCTCCATTTCCCGGATTGATAAAAACTAACATATAAATCTCTTTCACTTAAAGCATCTTTACCGTTGTACGTGAATAATAATACTTTACCATCATTACTAAGGCAGAAGGTTGCGTCTGTATCTGGTAAATTAACACCTAATTCAATAACTTCGGGGTCAGACCAACCATTAGCTGTTCTGTTAATACGACATAACTTCCTTTTTCCATTCAGTACAACAGTAATCCATAATTGATTGTTGTCAGGGGAAATAGCATAAACGTAAATAGGATTTTCTCCGTTATTGATTTGATGAGGAAACTTTTTTGCCGGTCCCCATTCTCCATTTGCTTGTTTTTCACTGTAAAATAAAAAATTTTCATCTTGGTTTGAACACAAAATTCTCGTGAAATACAAAGTTTTGCCATCCGGCGAAATCTTAGGGCGATAATCATAACAAGAAGAATTGACAGCAGAACCTAAGTTATAGTGTTTGCCTATAACCCAATTTTCCTGACCTTTCAAATAAGAACTCTCAATCAAAATAATTAAAATAAAAATAACTTGAAGCATAAATAAAAATCTTAGCAAAATTACAAATTCTTATTACGACTACCAAAAATAGCTGTACCTATTCGTACCATTGTGCTATGAGCTTGTATTGCCAACTCATAATCATTACTCATACCTATGCATAACTCTTGAATTTGTATTTGAGGATGTTGGATGTTCTTACTTTCTTCAAAAAAATTCTTAATTTCTGTAAACTGATAAAGAATTTTGGCTTTATCATCCGTATCTTCGGCTATGCCCATCAATCCTATGATTTTAACATTTGGATACTTGGAAACTACGCTTAACAAATGTTTAGCTTCTTCATAAGTACAACCATGCTTTTGTGGCTCCTTTGAAATATTGATTTGAAGCATAACGGAATTGATTCGTTCATAT
>Ga0068706_1000390_pt1 | contig 21855 bp, 13 predicted proteins | sample YNPMSBMetaG_FD_65632 | JGI IMG/M metagenome (GOLD analysis project Ga0068706, IMG submission 65632) | Anoxygenic and chlorotrophic microbial mat microbial communities from Yellowstone National Park, USA - YNP MS-B MetaG | ecosystem: Environmental > Aquatic > Thermal springs > Hot (42-90C) >...
CTCCAGAGATTAATGAATCTTTTCCTTTATTTTCGTCGGACAATCAAAAAATTTTGTATATTTCAGACGCTAATGGAATTTACAATATCTATTCGAGAAAAATTAATCTTGAAGCAGACGATTCGACTAATATACTAGAAACTTCCATTCCAATAACAAATTCTTTAACGGGCATATATCAAATATCTCTTTCTTACGATGGCAACAAATTAGCTTTTTCAACCTTAAACCAATCCGCATACAATCTTTATTTGCTTAACGATCCTTTCGAGCCTAAAACAAAACTTAAAGAACTGGAAAAAACAAACTTCGCTTTGCGTCAATCTTTAATCAAGAAAAGAATTCAAACTGATTCAAGGGAACAAGCGCTAAGAGAGACAGCTAAATTATCGAACGAAAAATTTTTATACAATATAGATTCTTTATCAAGAGCAAATTATAATGATTCTACGATAACAGATATTGAATTATTTAGCGGAATTTATGTCGATAAAGATCCGAATTCAAAGAAAGATACCACGGGATTTAGACCTCAAGGCAGAATAATTTTTGCTCCAGGAGAAAATTACAATTTCAGTCAAAATAAAAGCTCAGATAAATTTAATTTGCAAAATACTCTTGATTCCGAAGGAAACTACGTCGTGAATAAATATAAAATCAGTTTTTCGCCAGATTTAATATATGCAAACGCAGGATATAGCGCTTTGTACGGACTTACCGGCTCCACTTTGTTATATTTCAGCGATTTAATGGGAGATTATAGAATTATCGGAATAACGGGCTTGCAAATAGATTTAAAGAACAGCGATTATGGGGTCGCTTTTTATTACTTGCCAAAAAGAATAGATTACGGAATTGAATTTTTTCATACGGCTCGTTTTGTATTGTTGACAAAAGGAACAGATTTTTATTACCTTTATAGATTTAGAAATTTAGGCGGAATATTTTCCGCAAGTTATCCTTTCGACAAATTTCACAGATTAGATTTTTCTTTTAGTTATCAAAATGTTTCTTCCGAAAATCTCGACGATATTTTTGAGCCTGCCGAAACTGTTTCTTTTTCCATACCAAGTTTAAGTTTTGTAAGAGACAATACTTTATGGGGATATACCTCTCCAATTCAAGGCGAAAGATACAATATAACTCTTTTTGGTCAACCTGAAATTTTAAACAAAGAAAAAAGCTTTTATAGCGTTTTAATTGATTATAGAAAATATTATCGATTTTGGTTTGATTATTCTTTTGCTTTAAGATTTAGCGGCGGCTATTCTGGCGGCGATAACCCTCAAAGATTTATGTTGGGAGGAATTGAAAACTGGATAAACAGACAATTTTCCACCGGCGAAATTCCTTTAAACAACGCTTCCGATTTTGCTTTTTTAACTCCCGCCTTGCCAATGAGAGGCTATAATTATGCCGAGCAAATCGGAACTAAATATGCTCTTGCAAATTTTGAATTCAGATTTCCTCTTATAAGATATTTAATTACTGGCGGATTGCCTTTATTCTTGCAAAACATAATTGGAAATTATTTTGTCGACGTTGGATCTGCTTGGAACGACAATAAAAAATTGCAATTATTCAAAAAAGATCGTTTCAAGGGAACCGAAACAAAAGATTTATTAATTGGAACAGGCTATGGAGCTCGCCTATTTCTTTTTTATTTCTTATTAAGATTTGACGTCGCCTGGGCTTACGATTTGAATAATTTTTCTAAGCCGAGATTTTATTTTTCTTTAGGCGCCGATTTTTAAAACTAAAAAGTCGACTTGCCTTTTATCATAAAATTTTTTGCAAGTCGACTTTTGCTAAAATACAAAATCAGTTTATTTTTTGTCGTTGGATTTATTTGAGTCGCTTTTGTTTTGCGAGGCATTTGAACTTGCGTTAGAATTTGAATTCTTATAATCAGTTTGATAAAATCCTTTACCTTTGAAAATAGGCCCCATTCCCGCGCCAATCAATCTTTTTACTTTTCCTCCGCATTTTGGACAAATTTCAAGCCGAGATTCCGACATTTTTTGAAATACTTCAAATACATATCCGCAACTTTCGCATCGATAATCATAATTTGGCATTTTTGCCTCCTTTTTAAAATTTAATTTACTAAAATAATAAAAAATTTTTTCTTAAAAAAGTTCATTATATTTGACAATTACAATTGTTATTAGTTCCATAATATTTATTTACTATATATTAAAAAATTTTCGCAAAATTCTTTTGAAATTGGCATAATTTTTTAATTTTATATTTTTCATATTTCAGTTCTTTTATTATCACATACTGTTTTTATTTTTATTAAAAAAAGTTTTAGGGCTTATACTAATTTGCTTTTTGCAAATTTTAACTATTTGGTTTGGCCTATTTCTTTTTTTATTTAAATTAACGATTTTTAAAATTTAATATTAATTTTTATGAATAAAATTATTCTTATTCTCTTTTTATCAACGATAAATATTTTTTCTCTAAATCCGGAAAAAGTTGAGATTGTCAATTTTAGAATATATGGAAAAGATCAGTTAGATTTTCCTGTCGCCATAAAAAATTCTCTTGAAGAAAACATAATAACCATCGAATTCGAAATAAAATCAAATTTTTATCCCAATTTGGCTTTGCTATTTAAATTATGCGATCAAAACTGGAATCCTTATCATTTGGGTAGATTTAAATCGAACTATAAGAACCTTTACGGACCGTTAAAATTTGACAATTTGCCCATTTTCGTAAAAAAAGCCAATTATCATTTTAAAGAATCATTTGATATTAACGACGATCAAAAACTAAACTTAATCTTTTCCGGCAAATGGAAAGTTTACATATTGGATTTTTCCGATACTTCTATATCATATTATGAAGATAAATTTTACATCGCTGAAAATAATCAAATTGTGAAAGCTAAAATTTCCGCGGGCAGAATTTTAGATCCGAATATTTTTCCAGTCGAGCTTCAAAGAACTTTAACGATAGAATTTGGTTTTTTTTTGAAAAAAGAATTTCAAGCGCAAAATGTTTCTTTTGTAGAGATAGTAAGAAATAGAGAAATTGACAACTCTATAATTTTATCAAAAAACTTATCGAAATATCAAGATTATTTTTACGATGGAAATAGAAGATTTAAGTTTGCGATAAAAAATATAAAGCCGAGAAACGCATATCGCCAAATCGATATAACTGACGCGAATATTTATCCTGGACCAGAAATAACATTTCGAAAAGAAGGAATTGACTTAAACGATTTTTATAAAAGAAGAAAAATCGATAATAAAGGGGGAAGCATATTGTTGGATTATAAAAATAAAAATTCTGATTATTTATTAGTTGATTTTAAATTGAGAGCGGACGAATTTTCGAAAAGAAAAATTTATATAGTCGGAGCTTTTAATTCCTGGAAAATTAGCGACGAGTATTTAATGGAAGAACAAAACGAAAACGGATTGTTTTCAAAAAAAATATGGTTAAAAAGGGGCGTTTATGATTATCAATATGTCGCGGAATTAAACGATGGCAATACAGTTTATCTTGATTGGGAGGTTCTAGAAGGAAATTATTGGGAAACTTCCGTCGATTATAGAATATTTTTGTTTTATTCCGATCCAGAGAATTATAACGTTCAAAGAATTATTGGATATTTAAAAATAAATTCGGAAGGATTATGAAAAAAGTAAAAGTTGCCGTGATTGGCGTTGGGCATCTTGGAACGTTGCATTCAAAAATGTTTTGTCAAATAAAAGAATGCGAATTAGTCGGGGTTTACGATATTGATTTGGAAAAAGCTAAAGCAAAAGCCGCCGAATTTAAGACAAAGCAATTCTGGTCTCTTGAAGAAGTTTTTGATAATTGCGACGCAGTTTCAGTAGTTGCGACCACTTCAGCCCATTATGAAATTTGCAAAAAAGCTTTTGAGGCAAAAAAAGACGTCTTTGTCGAAAAACCTATAACTGCAAATATTTCAGAAGCGGAGGAATTGATTAGTTTAGCTGAAAAAAACAATTTGATTTTTCAGGTAGGTCATATTGAAAGATTTAATCCGGCGGTAATGTCTTTGTCAAATTATAAAATCGAGCCGATGTTTATTCAGAGCGATAGATTGTCGCAATTTAATCCGCGAGGAACGGACGTTGCTGTTGTTTTAGATTTAATGATTCACGATATTGATTTGATATTGAGTTTTGTAAAAAGCGAGCCAGTAGATATTAGGGCAAGCGGAGTGGCTGTTGTATCAGATCATATCGATATAGCAAATGCGAGAATCGAATTCGAAAATGGATGCGTTGCAAATGTTACCGCTTCTAGAATTTCTCAAAAAAAGATGAGAAAAATGAGAATTTTTCAAAAAGACGCTTATATTGCGATTGATTTCAACGCCGGCGTTTCCGAAGTTTTTAGATTAGTCAAGCCGGAAATAGTTTTATCTGATCCTTTCGTTTCTTTTGGTGAAATAGGAATTGGCGATAAAAAAAGAATGGTAATTTACGAACAACCTGAAATAAAAGAAATAAACGCTTTGAAATATGAGCTTGAAATGTTTATAAAGTCTTGCTTGGATAGAACGCCTCCCATAGTTTCTGGGAGCGACGGCTTAAAAGCCTTAAAGGTGGCAAATATGATTGTCGCAAAGATAGAAGAATCCTTAAAGAAAGCGAATTTAAACTAAATAAATTTTATTAAATTCTAATAAAATATAACTTATAGTCAGAAAATGACTATAAGTAAGTATATAAATAAAACAAATAAATACCGTATAAAAAATGAGAGGCAAAATGAAAGAAGATTACGTCATCGGCGTAGACTTAGGAGGAACCAATATTAAATTTGGACTTGTCGATAGCAGAGGCAAGATAAAAAAGAAAATCGTTCTTGATACATTGGCGGAGCTTGGTCCAAAAACGGTTATAAAACAAATTAAAAAAGGGATTAAAGAGCTAATTAAAGAAGAAAAAAAAATTTCGAGCATAGGAATAGGAGCTCCAGGATTGGTGATCTTAAAAAAGGGAACAATTGAGTATCCGCCTAATTTGCCAGGATGGATAAGCGAGCCTTTAGGTTCTATTATACAAAAAGAATTCGATCTGCCAACCGCAGTCGAAAACGACGCGAACGCCGCCGCTATAGGCGAAATGATTTTCGGAGCGGGAAAAAAATTTGATTCTTTTATTATGGTTACTCTTGGAACAGGAGTTGGCGGCGGAATAATAATGAATAAAAAATTATTGCGCGGAGAAAACGGAGCCGCTGGAGAGATTGGGCACGTTAGCATAGACTATAAAGGCGAAAAATGCGCATGCGGTTCGATCGGCTGTATAGAAGCTTACATAGGAAACAATTATCTTTGCTCTAGAACCGTTAAAAAGATTTTAGACGGAGCGGAAACATCGTTAAAAAAATTTATTCTCAACGAAAATGAATATAATTTTACGCCTAAAGATATTTACGAAGCCGCGCAAAATGGAGATGTTTTTGCAATTGAAGTAATTAAAGAAACCGGATTTTTGTTAGGATGCGCTCTGGCAAGTATAGTTAATTTGCTTGATATTTCTAATATCATTATTGGAGGAGGAGTGGCTGGCTTTGGAGATTTATTATTTTCTTCTTGTCGTCAAACGATAAAGCAAAGAACATTTAAGATAAATGCCGAAAAACTTAAAGTTATTCCAGCAAAATTAAAAAATGACGCCGGTATTTTAGGAGCGTCAGCTTTGACTTATTACTATGAGATTTAAATTTGTTTTAATTTTTGTTTTTTTTTGTTTTTTTTCTTTCGATTTTTTTTTGAAAAAAAAAGAAGCGTATGCTTTTTCAGATTCGAAGAAAAATTTTTTTCTTATCGAATTATCGTTTAATATATTCGTTGACACATTAAGCGGCGAAAATGATTCTTTGCCGCGAACTTCGCAAAAAAAGAAAAATGAGTTAGATTCGCCAATTTTCGCAGAATCTAAAGACTCGATAATTTTTTTCGCGAAAGAAAAAAAATTTTTGTTGAAAGGTTCGTCGAAAGTAAAATACAAAAATATTTCTTTAGAAAGCGAGATAATAAACGTCGATTTTAACAATAATATAATTGAAGCTAAGCCGGAGATCATTTACATCGATTCGATAAATAAATTTGAAAATAAAGGAGCTCCAATTTTAAAGGAAGGCGAATCTGTTTATTATGGCGACGAAATAATTTTTAACTTTAAAACTCAAAAAGGGTCTATTTCAAACGCAAAAACAAAATCGGACAATGCTAACTATTTTGGAGAAAAAATCTATAAAGCCGATAGAAACGTATATTTCGCAAAGGATGTTTCTTTTACTACTTGTAATTTAGACGAGCCGCATTTTGATTTTTTTGCAAAAGATATGAAATTAATTAAAGACGAACAGATTATAGCTCGATGGATTTGGTTTAGAATTGCCGAAACTCCATTCCCAATTCCTTTGCCATTTGCCGTTTTTCCTAATCGTTCAGGGAGACAATCTGGATTTATAGTTCCAGCTTATGGCAAAAATTTTCAATATGGTCATTATTTCTCGAATTTCGGGTATTTCTGGGCTATTAACGAGTATATGGATTTGACTGTGACTTCTACTTATTATTTGAAAGGAGGTTATTCGCTAAATTCAAGATATAGATATGTTAAAAGGTACGAATATTCGGGAAATATCGAAGCGAATTATTCCGATTTGAAAACCGGAGAAAAGGAAGATTTTAACTACTCGCGATCAAAGGATTACAGAATCGCGGCGACGCATAATCAGGTTTTATCGCCAACGTCAAGACTCGACGCGAATTTAAATTTTCAAAGCGGCTCTTATTTTAGAAACAACAGCTATAAGTACGACGAGCTTTTAAAACAGGATATAATTTCAAACGCTTCATATTCTTCCACTTTGCAAGATATCGGAGCAAGCTTTTCAATTAATTATCAAAGAAATCAGAATTTGCAAACGGGCATAATAAACGAAACATTGCCGTCGATAAATTTTTCAAAATCAGTTTTTTATCCATTTAGGTTTTCGAAAGTTTATAATCCAAAAACCGCCGCTTTTTATGAAAACTTAAGCGCTAATTATTCCGCAAATTTTAGAAACGATCGTTCTAATCATAAGGGAAAGTTTGACAATAATTACGGTTTTATTCATAATTTAAATTTTTATCAAAATCAAAAATTTGTTTTTTTTGTTTTTTCTCAATCTGCAAATTTTAACGAAAAACTATACTTCTCTCAGATTAGAAAAGGTTTTGAAATTTCTCCGTCGACTTTGAGGGATACTTTTGTCGTTAGAGAAATTGATAAAATCGGATTTGTAAGAACTTTTAATTTGTCTGCAAACGCTTCGACTAAATTATATGGAATTGCTAAAATAAATAATTTTGGAATTGACGCTTTTAGGCATACGTTTGCTCCTTCTATAGCTATTGTATATAATCCGGATTTTTCAGAAAAATTCTGGGGATATTACGACGAATATTACGACTTAAATGGCAAGAAAATTAAGTATGATAAATTTGAAAAAGGAATATTCGGCGGCGCTCCAAAAGGCAGAAATTTAATTTTAAATTTTTCCGCAAGCAATTTGTTTGAGGTAAAAACATTAATCGACGATAAAGATTCTTTATCTCAAGCGAAAAAAATTCAGTTGCTAAATTTAAATTTCAGTTTTAATTATAATTTTGCAGCTGACAGTTTAAGATTTTCGCCGATTAATTTGAATTATAGAACTCAAATAGGAAATTACTTAGCGTTAAATGGATCTTCTTCGTTTTCGCTTTATGAAGAAAGAAATGGGGTAATTTACGATAATTATTATTTCGACGCGACTGGCAAATTGGCTCGTTTAACTTTTTTTTCAATTTCAGTTTCGTCTAATTTGAACGATAAATTATTTCAAAAAGTCGCTTCTGAAGCTTTGAGTTCCAGAGGCTCTAAGGAAGCAGAAAAAGATAGAAATTTAATTAAAACAAATTATTCTTTTCCTTGGAACGCGTCGATTAATTATAATTACTCTATTTCTATGCCGAGCTCTAATAGAAAATATAAATCTTCAAATATTTATGGATCGTTAGAAACTTCGATAAGCGAAAATTGGAAAATATCCGTTTCAGGCAGCTATGATTTAATTAAAAAAGAAATATCGGCTCCTTTAATTAAAATTTATCGCGATCTGCATTGTTGGGAATTAAATTTCAATTGGAATCCGATGGGAATTTATCGCGGTTATAGACTTGAAATTAGAGCCAAAGCTTCTCAGCTTCAAGATTTAAAGATTACTAAAAGCAAAGACATATATAGCAGATAAAAAATTATGACGACATTTCTAATTGACGGAAATAATTTAACTGGCAAGGCGAAGATAATAGATAAAAATCGAGACCTTAGAGAAGATATTGTTCTTTTGCTTGAATCTTATTTCAGCGAATTTAAGTTTAAAGTAAAATTGTATTTCGACGGCTATCCGACTTTTTCTATTGCTTCAACAAGATTAGAAATAATTTTTTCGCGCTCTCAAACTGCCGATGATTTGATCAGATTTGAAATTGAAAATCATAAAAATCCAAGAACTTTGACGATTGTGTCTTCAGACGAAGATATAACAAATCTTGGAAGAGTTTGCGGTTGCAAAGTAATTAAAAGCGAAACATTTTATGAAATGATTAAGCGAAAAAGACAATCGTTATTCGACGAAAAACAAAACAAGGCGATTGGCGATAAAGATTTTATTGAATTGCTTAAAAAAAAATATGGCGAAAATATAGTTTAAAAGAATTAGATCAAAATATTTATAATTTTAAAGTATATATTAAGATCTTTTTCTCAAGCTAATATTTCTCTTTTTTACGATTATTAAAATAATATAGCATAAAAATCTTAGCTACTATTATATATTAATTTTTCATTCTTTTAATATTGCTGCTTTTAATTTTTTATATGCGTAAAGGGGAAATCGTTTAATGTTATTGTCGCTTTTAAAGAAACTACAAAATTGCCCATTTGTGGTAGAAAATAATTGAACTTTATGGGCTATAAACTTGTATATAGAAAAAAAGATAAATAGGCAATGAGAAAAAAAATTTTAATAATAGGCGGAGGTTTTGCAGGACTAACTTTCGCAAAAAAAATAGACGATAAAAAATTTGAAGTTGTTTTGATAGATAAAACAAATCATCATCTTTTCCAACCTTTGTTATATCAAGTTGCAACAGCGGCATTATCTCCAGGCGATATATCGGCTCCTTTGAGGGAAGTGTTAAGAAATAAAAATATAGAAATCATAATGGGTGAAGTTGAAAAGATTCTCCCTTTTGAAAAAAAAATTATTATGGATGGCGAGGAGTTAACTTATGATTTTTTAGTTTTAGCAGTAGGAGCTAGACATTCTTATTTTGGCAACAATTATTGGGAATTTCTCGCTCCAGGTTTAAAAACTCTTTCAGACGCGCTGGAAATTAGAGAAAAAATTCTTTATTCTTTTGAGTTGGCTGAAAAATTATATGGCAAAACCGACATAAAATCATACTTGAATTTTGTTATAATAGGCGGAGGTCCTACTGGCGTTGAAATGGCGGGAGCTATTGCTGAAATTGCTCGATTTTCATTATTGAAAGACTTTAAAAAAATTGATACAAACGAAACTAAAGTTTTTTTAATAGAAGCTCAAAGCAGAATACTTCCAGGATATGATCCAAAATTAAGCTTAAAAGCTCAAGAGGATCTTGAACATTTAGGCGTAAAAGTTCTAACAAATTCATTTGTAGCTAATATTACAGAAGAAGGAGTTTATATTAAAGGAAATCTGTTTATTCCAGCAAAAACTATTATTTGGGCGGCAGGCAACCAAGCTTCGCAGTTAATATCGGATTTGCCTTGTAAAAAAGATAAGCTCGGGAGAGCGATTGTAGAAAAAGATTTGAGCATTAAAGAATTCCCAGAAATATTCGTAATTGGAGACGCAGCGGCTTTCAAAAACGATCAAGGAAATTATCTTCCGGCGATAGCTCCCGTTGCAATTCAGCAAGGAAAGTATCTGGCTGAGATTTTCAATCAAGAAATTCCTTTGGAAATTAGAAAACCATTTAAATATTTTCACAGAGGAAATATGGCTACAATAGGAAAAGCTCGCGCAGTGGCTGAGATTAAAAGGCTTAAATTGAGCGGTTTTATTGCGTGGCTTGCTTGGACTTTTGTACATATTCTTTTTTTAATAAAATTTAGAAATAAATTGAAAGTTTTAATTGAATGGTTTATTTATTATATTACAAATAGACATAGCGTTAGAATAATAACAAAAAGATTTAAAGAAAATTTTCCAGCAATTAAGGAGAAAGCATTATGATAAATGTAACAGGTACCGGACATATTGCAATTAAAGTAGAAAATGTTAAAAAAGCCGCCGAGTTCTACGAGAAAAATTTTGGTTTTGAAATTAAATATTTAGCCGAAGATTGGGGAATAGTTAGAAAAGGCAAATATGATATTGCTTTTATTAATAAAAATAACGAGCATCATCCTCCTCATTTTGGTTTGAGAGTAGATTCAAAGAACGAGGTAGATAGAGCTTACGAATATCTCATCAATGGCAAAGTAAAAATTCTTCGCGAGCCAAAAGAGCATAGAGATAAAAGTTATTCTTTTTATTTTGAGGATTTGGACGGCAATATAGTTGAATTAATTTACGATCCTAATATTGAATAATTATAAGCTGGGTAATTTTGCATTTGAATAATTTATTATTGGTTGCGATTTTAAAAAGCAATCTGTGAAATTTTTTTTAATTTTAATAATTGTCAATTCATTTGTCTTTCTCTACATTTGAAATTATAGTTTGAGCATTAATAAAAAAAACTTATATTTACATAAAAAAATTATATTCTATAAATGAAGATAGATAGAGATTTAACGATTTATATTGCGAAACTAGCAAAATTAAAATTAACAGAAGAAGAAATTGAGAAATTTTCTAAAGATCTTACTGAAATTCTAAATTATGTCGAAAAACTTAACAGCATAAAAGACGAAAATATCGAACCGTTATATTATCCCATAGAAGGTTTTAACGTCTTTCGAGATGACATAGCCGAAAGAACAATCGATCAAGAGCTAGCTCTAAAAAACGCTCCTTTAGCTGAAAATAATTATTTTTTAGTTCCGAAAACAGTTAAAAACGAATAATAAAAATGATATTAGGAATTATTCCTGCCCGATTGGCTTCGACAAGATTGCCTTCCAAACCATTGGCCGATATTTGTGGAAAATATCTTATACAAAGAACTTATGAAAGCGCAAAAAAATCCAAATTTCTTGACGATATTATAATTGCAGTAGACGATGAAAGAGTCGAAAACGTTTGCAAAAGTTTTAATGCAAAAACTATAATGACTCCAAAGAATATCGCCTCAGGAACGGATAGATTAGCTTATGCAGCTAAAATTTTAACCAAGCCGGATATAATCGTAAATATTCAAGGCGACGAGCCGTTTATCCCTGGCATTATGATTGATCAAGCTATAGAGCCGCTTCTTTTTGACAAATCTATCAAAGCTTCGACTTTAGCAAAAAAATTTTCATCTAGTGAAGATTTTAATAATCCAAATTTTGTAAAATTAGTATTTGACAATAACAACGACGCGCTGTATTTTTCGCGCTCGCCAATTCCTTATTATAGAGATATAAAATTAGAATTTGATAATCCAAATCTTTTTTTGCCTTATAAACATATCGGATTATATGTGTATCGCCGAGAAGTTTTATTAAAATTCGCTAGCCTTCCTCAAGGTACTTTAGAGAAATTGGAAAAATTGGAGCAATTAAGATTCCTAGAAAATCAAATCAAAATTCGAGTCGTAGAAACTGAGTATGATTCTATTTCAGTAGATACTCCAGAAGATTTAGAGAGAGCTAGAGAATTTTGTAGAATAAATAATATAGAATAAAATTTATGAAAAAACCAAAGTCATTGCATTTGGCAAATTTGCCGACTCCAATACAAAAAGTTTCTTTTGACAAAAAAACATTTCTTATAAAAAGAGACGATTTTACTGGGTTTGAGTTTTCAGGAAACAAAATCAGAAAGCTAAATTATTTATTAGCCGACGCTTTAGAAAAAAAAGCTAAATATGTTTTGACTGTAGGCGGCGAACAGTCAAATCATGTAAGAGCGACAGTATCAGCCGCGGCTTCTTTAGGAATGAAAACTATAGCTTATTTGTGGGGAAAAGATCGAAAACCTTCGCAAGGCAATTTATTGCTTGATAAAATTTTTGGCGCCGAGTTGAGATTTTTGAGTTTAAAAGATTTTTTGAAGTCAAAAGAAATACTTGAACAAACAAAAATCGAATTAAAGAAAAAAAGAATTGCTTCATATATTATTCCCGAAGGCGGCACCAATTCTTTAGGAATTTGGGGATATGTGGAATTTTGGAATGAATTATCAAATCAAATAAAATTGACAAATTTAGACGGAGTTATTTGCGCCTCCGGCTCTGGAGGAACGGCGGCTGGATTGTTAATTGGAGCTACATTGTATAATATTAAAACTAAAATTTATGCGGTTAATGTTTTATATAATCCAGAAGTTTTGCTTGATAGAATTTTTGCCGTTGTCGACGATTTTGCAAATAATTATCAACCAAAATTAAAAGTTGACTTTTCAAAACTTACGATTTTAGACGGCTTTAGCGACGAAGGTTATAAAAATATTGAAGCAGAAAAATCAAATTTTATAAAAAAATTTGCAAACGAAACGGGAATTTTATTGGATCCAACTTATACTGGCAAAGCTTTTTTTGGTTTTTATCAATCTCTTTTGAAAAATAACTCTAAAAAAAATTACTTATTTATTCATACTGGAGGACAATTCGCTCTTTTTTCAAAGAGTCAGAAGTTTAGCTAAGAATCCAAACAATAAAATATAATAGAAAGTTATGGACGAAACTCAAAAAATAAGCGGAAGATTAATATCATTGGACGTTTTTCGCGGATTAACAATTGCAGGTATGATTTTAGTAAATAATCCAGGAACATGGTCAAAAATTTATGAGCCCTTAAAACATGCCGCCTGGCATGGCTGTACGCCTACAGATTTAATATTTCCATTTTTTTTATTTATAGTCGGCGTTTCAATCACTTTGTCATTAACTAAAAGGAAAGAACAAGCGGGTTCAAAAAAAGATCTTTATATTCACATATTTCGAAGAGGAATTATTCTTATTGTATTAGGTTTAATTCTTTCAACTCCAATGGATTTTTTTGTAAAATCTGACAAAACATTTTGGGAGATTATTGTAGGTTGGAGAATTCCCGGAGTTTTGCAAAGAATAGGGTTAGTTTATATTATTGCCGCTATTCTGTTTTTAACTTTGAACGTTAGAAAAATTGTAATAACGACAATTATTATTCTTTTCACGTATAATTTAATTTTAGCTTTAGTTCCAGTTCCAACGATTGGTAAAGCGAGTTTTGGACCTGTGGTTGTTGAAAAACAAAATGAAAATATTGTTTATGTTGACGATAATTTGCCAGCTTATATAGACCGTTTAATATTAGGAAAAAATATTTGGATAAAAGATAAATATGATCCTGAAGGCTTATTAAGCTCGTTGCCAGCTATAGCGACTGTACTAATTGGAATCTTAGTCGGAATTTGGATGCGAGAAAAAGTAGAAATTGGCGAAAAAATATCCTGGTTATTTACCGTCGGCTATTTATTGACTGTGGCTGGATACATTTGGTCTGCCTGGTTTCCAATAAATAAGCCAATATGGACAAGCTCTTATGTTTTGTATACTGGCGGATTAGGCATATTGTTTTTAGCGACCTGTTATTGGTTAATTGACGCAAAAAAATACGATGGATGGACAAAACCTTTTTTAGTTTACGGCTCTAATGCGATAACAGTTTTTTTTGCTTCGGGCGTTCTTGCAAGAATATTAACGATAGTTAAAGTAGAAGGGGGAAATGCTGCAGGTCTTTTATTTGAAAACGGATTGCATAAAGTTTTAGCTCAAGAAATAACATTAAAAGATTACTTATTTGCAAATTTGTTTTTAAGCTGGTTAAGCCCGATAAATGCATCTCTAGCTTTTGCTTTAGCGTATGTATTAATTTGGCTGGGATTGATGTGGATTTTATACGCTAAGAAGATATTTATTAAAATTTGAATGCGAGAATAAATTTTATTTGTTTAATAAATTTAAATTATTTAATTTTTAAATTATTAAAAGTAGGCGATTTATGGGAACATTATTAAAAAATTTTTCTACAATTGCCGAGCTTTATTTAATTTTAGGAAAAGAATACGCTAAAAAAGGGGAAAAACCTTTGCTCAAATATCGCAAAGATGGCAATTGGGTTGAAGTAAGTTATGAACAATTTGGCGAAGAAGTCGAAAACTTTGCATTAGGATTGCATAAATTAGGAGTGAAAGCGGGAGATAAGGTAGCTATAATTTCAGAAAACCGTCCCGAATGGGTATATTCCGATATGGCTATAGTTGGATTGGGAGCAGTCGATGTTCCAATTTATCCTTCTTTGACGGCGGATACAATAGAGTTTATACTTGATAATTCGGAATCTGTGGGAGCTATAGTTTCTAATAAGTATCAACTAAATAAATTATTAAAAATACAAAAAAAGCTTAATCATCTTAAATTTATTATAGTTTTTAATCAAAAGGATTGTCCAGAAAATGAAGAAAACATCTTTACATTTGCGTATGTTCAGGAAATTGGAAAAAAAGCTAAGGCTGAATTAGGAGATTTTTTTATAGAATCTTGCAAAAAAGTAAAAGAAACAGATTTGCTTACTATTATTTATACTTCAGGAACGACCGGAGAGCCAAAGGGAGTAATGTTAACTCATAAAAATGTAGTGTCAAATGTTAAAGCTGCCGTAGAAAGCTTGCCAGTCGATAAAAATGATGTCTTCCTTTCCTTTCTGCCTCTATGCCATATTTTTGAAAGAACTACTGGATATTATACCGCTTACGCTTGCGGTTGTCTAGTAGCTTATTCTGAATCAATCGATACAGTCGCTCAGAATTTGCTTGAAATAAAACCTACAATAGTGACAACTGTTCCGCGTTTGTTTGAAAGAATTTATGGAAAGATAAAGAAAAATGTCGAAAATCAACCTGAATTTAAACAAAAACTTTTTAATTGGGCTGTTCAAACTGGCCATGAATATAGAAAAGCATTAAAAAATAACTCTTTAAATGTAGCATTGATTGCAAAATACAAATTAGCAGATAAATTAGTATTAAAAAAAATAAGAGATAAAACAGGCGGAAGAATTAAATATTTTGTAAGCGGCGGAGCGGCTTTAGCTCCAGAGTTAGGCGAATTTTTTGAAGCTCTTGGTATTATTATTTTGGAAGGATATGGGCTGACAGAAACTTCTCCAGTGATTTCCTGCAATAGATACGATAATTATAAATTTGGCACGGTAGGCAAAATCTTCTCCGGCGTGGAAGTTAAAATTGCTTCCGATGGTGAAATCTTGGTCAAAGGTCCTAATGTTATGCAGGGATACTATAAAAATAAAAAGGAAACTGAAGCAGCTTTTAGCGACGGTTGGTTTCATACTGGAGATATTGGCGTTTTTGACGCCGAAGGTTTTTTAATTATTCGCGATAGAAAAAAACACTTGTTCAAAACTTCGGGTGGAAAATATATTGCTCCTACGCCTATTGAAAATCTCTTTTTGCAAAGCAAATATATTGATCAATTTGTTTTAATCGGCGATAGAAGAATGTTTCTTACAGCTTTAATTGTGCCAGATTTTGAAGCGATTAAAGAATATGCAGACTCTAATAATATTTCTTATGAAAAAGTAGAGGATCTTGTTCAGAAAAAAGAAATTTATGATTTAATCGAAAAAGATTTGGCTGTTTTGCAAAAGAATCTTGCAAGTTTTGAAAGAATAAGAAAGTTTACTTTATTAGAACAACCTTTTAGTTTAGAAAGAGGCGAAATCACTCCAACAATGAAAATTAGAAGAAAAGTTATTGAAGAAAGATATAGAGATCTGATTGAAAATATGTATAAAGAATTCGAGAAATAATATTCATTTTTAAATTTGCGCAAGCCAATCTCGAAAAAGGTTGGCTTTTTTTATTATCAATCAGAAATGCTTTTTATTTAATTATTTTTTTCGATAATTTAATAAAAAATTATTATCATTTTTAAAAGCAGCTTGCGTTTTTTTTTAATTTCATTTATATTCAAAATCTAAAATAAGTTGGGTTTAAAATAGCATATGAAAAAAATTTTATTTAGGATATTTTTATTATGGTCTTTTTTTGTTTTTAATCGGGCGGCTATTCCCCAGCAATTAAATATGACTTTAAACTTAAATCCTTATCCATCGCCGTATTATAGCGATTGGCAAAGAAATCCGGCTTCAATTGGATTTGTTACCGTATTTAATAATATTAATTATTCCGGAAGAACTGTATTTTCAATTAGAATTATTCAAGAAAATGAGGGATTAATATTTGAAGGGAAATCGGTTCCTATTTATATTCATTCTGTTCCCGTACAAACAATTTTGGGAAGCTATATTGCCGACTTTGACGAAGTAAATTTGCCAAGCGATAAATTTAAAGGCATAGCGATACAAACTGGAAGATTAGGGCAAGGAAATTTTACTTTATGTTTGCAAATATTTGATCAAATTACCGATCAGCCCTTGAGCGACGAAGTATGCGGCAATTTTTTTATTAATTATCCAACGCCGCCAAGGCTAATATATCCTATAGAAAATGACACGCTCGAAGCGGCTATATATTATCCAAATTTTCAATGGACTCCTGTTACAATTCCTTTTGGTCAAAAGGTTAGATATGTCTTTACTTTAGTCGAAGTTTTGGAAGGACAAACGAAGTATCAAGCTATCGAATCTAATAGGCCGCTATATGAAAACAAGTTTTTGATGACAAATAGTTTAACCTATCCAGCCGAAGCTTTGCAACTTGAAGGCGATAAAACTTACGCCTGGCAGGTTCAAGCTCTTGACGAATATGGACTGCCTTTAACGCAAAACGACGGCAAAAGCGAAGTCTTTAAGTTTTATAAAAGAAAAGGAGAGGTTTTTTACAAGCCTCCTAAAAAAGTTATGGATCTTTTGCCAATAGTTCCTTTCGATAAAGCGATTGCATATAACAAAAAGCCTGTTTTTAAGTTTAGAATTAAACCCGAAGAATTTCCTAATGTAATTTACGAGTTAGTCGTCGCAAAAAAAATTTTCAAAGACGACGATGAAAATTTTGCAAATGCCGTTATTTACAATAAAATTATTAAAGGTTCAGACAGCAAGCTTACCCCAGAAAAAGAATTGCCTTTAGAGCTTAATTCGAATTACATTTGGAGGATTGTCGCTTTTGACACGGTTGAAAACGAAATTATTCAATCGAGCGAAATAAGAAGCTTTGCTTATAAAAGCATACCAAAGTTAGAAGCTCCTTATACTCAAATTTCAGGTTCGATGGAATTTATTTATGCTGATCCGCAGGCGGTTCAAATTTTTCCGCCTGTAGTTAAAAAGAAGAATTTAAAATTAGTTCTCAAATATAGCTTAAAAGTCAACGATAAGAGACCGTTAAATAATCCAAAGTTTGATTTTGTTCCTGAAACGCGAAAAGGTTGGATACTATTGCCTGATTCGTTGGCAAAAAATTTCGGCAACGATCTAAATAAAACTATTTCCGTATGTCAAACTGACAGCTCTGGAAATTTTGTATTTAAATTTGTAGCTTTCGATACTACAAAACTTATACAAAAAAACTATAATTTAGTTTTTTACGCTCCCGATAAAGACAGCATTATTTATAGCGGGGATGTTTATAGAACGGCTCGGATCGTTGTGGACGATCCTTACTTTTTAAGCCCAGACGAAGATATAATTTTTGATTTATTTAAGGAAAATGAAATAGGAAAAATTACTTCGCAGGTTAGAGTTTATACCTTAAAACTTTCGCTAAAAGAAGCTCCTCTAATTCAAAAAACTTTTTATGCTGGAAGAGCTCTTGACAGCGTAGCTGTATATTTATTAAGAAAAACTGTTCCCTATAATTTGCCTTTTGACAAATGCTTGCCTTTTGCTGATGAAAAGGATAGTTTGATTAACATGAAAGTAGTTGCCAAAAGAATGTCAGACGCAAAAGGCGAAGCTGAATTTCATTTATTGTCTTTAAATATTAATCCTATTGATGAGTTCTTTTTGTATGCCGAAAGTTATTCGGATGGAAAACATTATCATAAATCGGAATTAATTTCTTTAAGATTTAATTACTCATCTTACGATGGAGGGCGTTTTTATTATACTAAGAAAAATTTGTTTTCTAATGAAATTATTAGAATTGATTCTAAATTTGAGTCGCTGCCTTCAAAATTTATCGTTCCTAAAGACAATTCCGTATTTAATATAGAATACGCTCATCCGATCGTTTATTCAAATTTGTATTTATATCCGAGATTGCCTAAAATTATCGGCTATTGCGTAGATGGAGAAGAGCCGACTAAAATTGTAAAAAATGTTAAAGCGACTTTAATAAGATTAAATCCTTGGGAAATAGAATTAGAAAAATATTCGGATTTAAACGGAGTTTTTGTTTTTGATAATCTTGAAATTAAGCTTGACACAGTTTATCCTTTCATTCCGATTTATCCGAAAAGAAAAGTAATAGTCGAAGCTCCTGGGTATTATCCTTTGGTTATTGATATTTATGGAAAACAACCAAACGGAGTTTTGAATTATGGCGAAATCATTAATTTAAAATCTTTAGTTCTAAATAGAATTCCGAAAGCTAAAGCCGCTATTATAGACGAAGACGGAATGGGCGTTCAAGCTTTTGTTAGAGTTGGCGACGGTCCTTATGAATTTTTAAATCCAGGTTTGCAAAAATTTAACAATAAGTTTTACTACGATTCTGTTTATGCTGTTTTAAATTCTCCTTCGTTAGGAAAGCAAAAAATTATTTTTATTCCTAGAGCTAAGAAAAATTCTTATACTATAGACACTTTAGAAGCTATTTATTCAACATATAATAACGATTTTGGGGAAATTAAAATCGTTAAAAAGAAACATAAAATATCAATTTCTGTTTTAACTGACGACTCGTTAAATACGCGCTCGGTAGTTGGAGCTAAAGTTATTTTGTATAATGGAGCGGAAAAATTAGAACGAATGAGCGACGAACAGGGAGAAGCCGTATTTGTATTTGATTCTTATCAAGAAAGATTTAAAGTCGAAATAATGCCTCCATTGCATTTAAACTTAGAAAAATACATTGGAACTATTGTCAACGCGCCTTCAAAATTAGTAGAATATTATAAAATAAAATTAAAACCAGCCGCGACATTATATGGAAAGGTATTGGATGAAGAAGGCAAACCTGTAGATTCAGCTTTAGTTTTTGCCGATCTTGGCAAAACAGAATATTATACGAGCGCTTTGACAAAAGAAGATGGAACTTTTGTTATAAGCGGATTGCCGTTTAATTCAAAATTTTCGTTGTATGCGAGTAAGATTTCAAAAGATACTACAATAATTGGAGAAATAAGAGAATTTGAGTTAAATCCAGAAAACACTCCTTTTCCTATCGTAACATTAAGAGTTAAATATTCCGATAAAATCTTTTTGCCTAAGCTGTTTAATTTGCCGGTTTATCTTTACGAATTGGAAGAAATAGATACGTCTACCTACAAAATTTCAGGAATGTTTAAAGATTTTCAGAGCAACGAACTATTTTCGAGCAAAGAAAATGAAACATTTTTAAGATTTAAAGATTTTTACATTAAAAAATCTAATCAAAGAAAAAAGGATAAGTTGAATTATTTCTACGGGTTGCCAAAAGATTCGGTATTAATTTTTGAAAATTATGAAACGACAGTTTTATACAAAAATTTTCTGCCTGTAAAAATTTTTGACGATAAGCCTTTGCGTTTAGAAAAAATAAAAGGGGGAATTTATGGACTAAAAGGAAAAGCGGCCGTTAATGTAGGGAATGCAAGCTCTATGGAAGCGCTGGAAGATATGCAAGAATTTTTCCTCGCAAGCGCCGATTCGCTTGGAATTTATATGGAAATATTTACAATTACAAATTTTGAAATTTATCCCGATATATTGACAAAAAGATTTTATGTCGTTAATGAAAACGGCGACGATATTAAATTCAAATTTTTAAATTTTGAGGCTCGCGCCGATAAATATACTTCTCGCTTGTTTGACAATAAACTTGTATTAGATCTTTACGCAAAAATTAATTTGAGAAATATTTTAGAAGCGACAAGCGAAATTAGAATTGGAAAACTAAACGTCAAGCTTAATGAAAATTCGCCCCCAGACAGCGAAGAAGGTTTCGCGATGAAAATTAATAAATTCAAAATTGATATCGATAAATGGATTGTTGAGAATAATTTCCTTATAGCTTACGATGCCGACTTGAAGTTTAATTCTACCTTGAAATTTAACAAATTATATTTCAACAGTTTTGGAATTGGTCCCGTAAAATTTGCCGACAAAGGATCTTCAATTTTAAGCGCTCATCCAATTAAAGCAAGCGGAGTTTGTTCATTTGATTTTCTTGAAGACAATTCTATTTCTTTTGCGTCGTTTGCGCAAAATGAAAATTCATTCGCTATATCGATAGATAATTTGCCTGGAATGAAAAAAGATAGCAAGTTTTTATTCTCTTCTTTCTTGATTAATTCAAATTCGAATTTCGATTTTTTGATTCTTAATCCGGGTTTAAATTCTACTATCGATTTATATGAGATTGGGAAAATTAGATTGACAAAATCTGATAAAGTTTATGCAAACGACGATAGTTTAATTATTCCATCTTTAAACTTTGATATTCCAAATTTTGGAACTTTAGCAAAAGCTAAATATGAAAGCGAAAGCGGCAATAGAGCGAAATTAATCGTTAAAGATTTTATTGTAGACGCTAATATAATTGGCGATGTTAATTTTTCCTCATCGTCAATCGACGGAAACTCCGCAACTTTAAATGAGAAAGGCGCCGAAATAAAAGGAAAACTATATCTAAAAAACGAATTTAATTTTTATTCAAATTTATATAAAAAAAAAGACAGCGTTTTTATAGAAGTCAAACCGATAAAAGTTAATGATACCGTTTTCGTCGAGCAAAAATTGAATATCGACGAAAGCAGATTTTATTTAAATAATATTTACGCTAAAACAAAAAGTTCAAATGGAAGCTGGTCGCCAATTTTCTTAAGCGGATATTTAAGCGGAATTAATGAAAGCGATTCTTCGTATATAAAACTTTATTTCTCGATCGATGAAAAATTAGCTGCATATGATCAAAAATTAGCATTTAAAAACATTCCTTTATACATTGGATGGATTGACGTTTTATTTGAATATGAAAAAAATCGATTAATTGGTTATACAGACGCTATTTTAGACTTTAATGGAATGAGTTATAATGGAATGCTTGAATTGCAAATAGATTCTATCGGTTGGTTTTTTGGCGGCTTTTCGGATTTTTATGTTCCTTCCGTCAAAGATGTTATCGGCGGAAGTTTCTTTGGCGTTTATCCAACTGTCAGTTTAAAATTAAAGTCGTTAAGCGAAAGATTTTTATCGTATAAAACTCTAATTAATGATTTTCCTTTAAGCGTAGATGGAATTTATTTTGTAGGCAAAAGACGATTTGAAATGAAAACTCCGGAAATTGAGCTTAATTTTAATTATGCGACGACAAAATTATTGTTTGAACATTCAAGCGATCTTTATTTTTATTCGTCCTTCTTAACGCCGCAAAGATTTTATTATCTGAAGCTTAAAAATTACGTCAATCAGTATTTTGATTTTCAAAATATAGCTTTTATGAAGTATAAAGCTTTTA
>Ga0068706_1000395_pt1 | contig 21723 bp, 24 predicted proteins | sample YNPMSBMetaG_FD_65632 | JGI IMG/M metagenome (GOLD analysis project Ga0068706, IMG submission 65632) | Anoxygenic and chlorotrophic microbial mat microbial communities from Yellowstone National Park, USA - YNP MS-B MetaG | ecosystem: Environmental > Aquatic > Thermal springs > Hot (42-90C) >...
CTGGCGGCTTGGCGCCGCTTTGCGTGAGGCCCGCCAGGCCCAGAGGACAACCAGTGGGGTGGGCCGAAGCCCCCAGCCGCACATCCGGCGGGGCCACTGGCACCTCTACTGGACAGGAGAAGGCAGCCGCAAGGATCCCTCCAGGGCAGAGCCCCGGGTGCGCTGGCTCGAGCCCACCCTGGTGGGGGCCAAGCGGCTGGAAGGAGAGCTTCCGGCAGTGGTACGAAAGGTTTCAGCATGGAAAAATCGCTAGCAGAGAAAAAAGCCCAGCGGTTTTTAGACCCCCACAAGCGCCAGGTTCTTCGCAACATCAGCCAGAAGGTATGGACTTACAACCCGCAGCTGACTGGCCTCGAGGTGGTCGCGGTACTGATCCTGGTACCCAGCGATCACCCCAGCTGGCCGGTGGTCGAACGCGAGCTAAAAGAAGAGGCCGCTTTCTGGGGGGAGGAGTTGCTCGAGATTTACCGCAAAGCGGTGGCCACCCACTGGATCGACATCCAGCACCTGGCGGTCTTCTGCCTGTTGGAGAACGGCAATTACACCGTGATTTACTTTGCCCCGGAGGGCGGGGTGCCCTCCGCTTGAGAGAGGACAGTATGCGTGTGATGCTTTACCTTGCTGAACGCATGACTAAAGACCCCGGACTTCGGCGGAAACTCCGCGCCTTACGAGAGGCTGATCCGCCCGAGGCCTGGACGGCTCTCTACACAGCCCCCGGAGCAGAGGAACTACCGGACGAACTGCTGCGGGCCATGGGTCTGCTGAGCGGACACTACGAACACGTCCCCGGGCGTCATCCGGCAGAACTCCTGGCTAGCCGCGGGCCGGGCGGGGAACGTCGCCTGCACGAGCTACTTCGGTCGAAAACTCCCCTGGACCTGGCCTGGGAGCTGATCCGGCTCTCGAAGTACCTGGACGGGGAACTGGACTATGGCCTGCTGGAAGAGGCCCTACGGGCTTGGGGAAGGCTAGAGAAAATACGCTGGATACGAAAATTCAGCGCACACAAGGAGAAGACCAATGAAGACTATTGAGATTCACGTGATCCACACGGTACCGCCCCAGGCCGCCAACCGCGACGACCTCGGACGACCCAAATCCCTCACCTACGGCGGGGTAGAGCGCGCGCGCTGGTCCTCGCAGAGCCAGAAGCGGGCTTTGCGCTCGCTTTTTCGTGAGCTGGAGCTGATCCCCGCCGAGGAGCGGGCGGTCCGCACACGGGCTTTGCGCCAGGCTTTAAAGCAGGCGCTGGGCTGGGAGGAAGCCGAGCTGGTCGAGGCCTTGCAGGGGCTGCTGGCGGCGTTGGGCCTGAAGGAGGAAAAGGGCCTGATGGAGTACCTGCTCTTCCTGGGGAACAGCGAGGTGGCGGCCTTAGCCGGGATTCTAGAAGCCCACCGGGAGGCTTTGCGGGAGCACCTGCAGGCCCGGGCGGCGGAGGAAGAGGAGGGCAAAAAGGGCAAAGCGAAGCGCAAGGCCCAGGCCGGGGAGCTTCCGGCTGAGCTGATGAAGGCCCTCAAGGGGGCTTTTCAGGCCAACCTGGAGGTGGCCCTGTTCGGGCGGATGATCGCGGATCGCAAAGACCTGGAGGTGGAAGGGGCGCTGGCGGTGGGGCACGCCGTCGGGGTGACGGCGGACCCCATCGAGGACGACTACTTCACGGCCATGGACGACCTCTTAAACCAGGCCGGGATGCTGGAGAGCCGGGGCTTCGCCGCCCCCACCCTCTACCGCTACGCCTCGCTCAATCTGGGGCGGCTTGCCGAGCAGGTGGGGAGGGAGCGGGCCCTGCTGGGGGCGCGGGCGGTGCTGCAGGGCTTTCCCTTCGCGATTCCGGGCGGGGGACAGCGCTCGTTTGCCCACCTGGGCGAGCCGGAGGCGGTGCTCCTGCGGGTGGGCGAGGGGCTGCCGCGCAACCTGGCGAAGGCGTTCGCCCGGCCCGTGGAGGGCCCCGAGCACCCCGCCGAGGCGGCCCTGAAGCGCCTGATGGGCTACTGGGCGCGCCTGGACGCCCTCTATGGCCCCCTGCAGAAAGAGGGCAAGAGCGGGGTCAGCCTCTTCCCGGTAGAGGGCTTCCCCTGGGCGGCCAGCTACCGCGAGGCGGTGGAGCGGGCCCTAAAAAGCGCGGAGGGGCTGCTGTGACCCTGCTGCTGCAGCTCGAGGGCCCCCTGCAAGCCTGGGGGATAGGCCCCCGGCTGGATCTGCGGCAGAGCGCCCCCTGGCCCACCAAGTCGGGGGTGCTGGGCCTGTTGCGCGAGGCCATGGGCCTGCCCTGGGAGGCCCCGGCGGAGCCCCTAGCCCGGCTCCCGCTGGCGGTGGCGGTGCTGCGGCCCGGCCGCCGCCTGGTCGATCTGCAGACCGCGCAGGGGGTGATAGCGGCGGAGAAGGACGGGCTTAAGAATAAACTCACCCTGCGGGAGTACCTGGCCGACGCGGCCTTTTTAGCCGCCCTGGAAGGCCCCGAGGCGTTGCTGCGAGAAGCCCAGGCGGCCTTGCTCAACCCGGCCCGGGAGATCTTCCTGGGCCGGCGCGGCTGCCTGCCCTCCCCCCCGGTGGCGCTGCCGGAAGGGCTCTCCCCCCTACCGCTTTTAGAAGCCCTGCAAAGCGAACTAAAGCGGCAGGGGCGGGAGCAGGCCCGGCTCGTCCTGGAAGCCCCCGTGGGGCAGGGGCGGATGGTCCACGACGTGCCGGTGGGCCGCTTCTCGGAGCGGCGTTTCGCCCCCCGTTTCGTGCGCGAGGAGACATGGAGACTGTCCTGACTTACGAGATCGTAAAACCGGCTGAAAGCCTGCCGGAGGCGCTGTACCTCTCCCGGCTGCGCCCCCTAAAGCCCCGCGCCCTGCCCCTCTTGCAGGAGACCCACCGCCTGGCGGCCGAGCTGAACCCCCTGGGCCGCTACCTCTACCGCAGGGCAGAGGCACCTTTCCCCCACCTGCTCTTGCAGACCTGGGGGGCGCCCAGGGACCGGCTGCCGGAGGGGTTGCTGCTGGAAGGGCCCAAGGTGCTGCCCAGAACAGCCCTGCGGGAGGGGGCGCTCTACCGGTTTTACCTCGAGGCCGCCCCGCTCAGGCGGGCCCGCCCCTTCGCCTACGGCGAGGAGTTTCCCCGCTGGCTGGCGAAACAGCTTAAGGGCACCGAGCTGGTCAATCTGCGGCTCCTGCCCATCGAGGTCTTTCCCCTGCCCAAAGGGGGCCGCCTGCTGGTGGGGAAGGCCCAGGGGGTGCTGCGGGTGCGCGATCTGGAACGCTTCTGGTCGGTGCTGGCCTTAGGCGTGGGCCGCGGACGGGCCTACGGGCTGGGGCTGCTCTCGCTGGGAGGGGCTGGATGAGCCCGCTGGACTTCGCTTTAGCCCTGCGGAGCCTGGGCGCAGGCGCGGGGCTGGCCCGCCGTCTACGGGACGCGCTGCGGGGGGCGGGCCTCTCCCCCAAGGCGGCCGAGGGCATAGCCCAGGCCCTGCCCAAGGGCGGCCCCTACAGCCGCCAGCGGCTGCGCGAGGCCACCCCGGCGGAGGCCGGAGGGCTGGAAGAGCTCCTGCGGGCGGCTGATCTGGATGCGCTCGAGGGCATAGGGACCGACCGCCCGCGGCTGGCCTTGCTGCTGGGGGAGGCCATGCTGGCCGAACGCGGCCAGCTGCTACCGCCCGGGCCACCCCCGGCCTATCCGCGAGGGCTGGCCAAAGACCTCTTCCCCGAGCGGCCCGCGCTGGCGCTCCTGCAGGGCCTGCCCTACCCCGCGCTGGCCCGGCAGGCTTTGCTGCTGGCGGAAGGCCTGGCCTGGCACGAGAAGAAGGAAGGGGTCTACCTGGGCTTCCTCAGCCAGCGGGGGGCGGGCCGCCACGCCGCGCTTCTGCGCGAGCGCTGGGGGGAGGCGGCCACCGAGCGGGTAGGGGTAGCCCCCAGCCTCCCACAGGAGGCCCAAAGCTGGGCTGAGGGGCCGGGCCGGGGCTTGCTGGCCCCCTTCGCCATCGGCACGGTGGACATGGCCCTGCGGGCCGTCCTCCCCACCCCGGAGGCCCCGCTGCGGCTGTACCTGCTTTCCCGCAAGGCGCTGGCCTTGGCCCTCCCGGAGGACCCCCGGCTCTTCGCGGCCCTCCTGGCCCTGATCGAGTGGCGGCGGGCGCTGGGCAGCTCCACGGTGGTTTTCTCGCCCCTGTTCTCCCCCCGCTGCCTGGAGGAGATCTTCAGGGCCTGGGGCAGCGCGGCGGAGGTCCCCTTCCCCGGCGGGGTGGCGCTGGGGCAGGGAGAACCCCGAGCCTTTACGCTCCCGGGGCAAAAACGAACCGTGGTCCTGCGGCCCGCGCCCGGCAGGCCCCCGCAGGCCGAGCTATACAGCACGGTCAAAGAGGCGCGGGAGCGCTACCAGGAGTTGGCTAAAAAGACCCGCCTGGTGCGGGAGGGGGGGTACCCCTCGCACCGAATCCTCCCGGACGGCAGGGCGCTGTTGCTGATGCACGGCAGGCTGCCCCTGGGCAGCCGGCTGCTGCGCGAGGACAAAGAGGGCCTGCTGGTGGGTAGCTGGGTGGCGGGCCTGGAGGGCGGGGTGGGCGCGAGCGCGCTCTTCGCCGGAGCCCCCCCGCCCTGGGCGCTCAAAGGGGCCCTGCTGGAGGCCGAGGAGCTGGTGCTCTGCCCCAGGGAGGTCAGCGGCCAGAAGAAGCTCTACGCGCGGCTGCTCGAGCACCTGCTGGCGCGGCGGGCCTTCCGCCTGCCGGAGGACGCCGCTCTGCTCGACGGAGCGGGCTTCCCCGAGCTAAAGGCGGCCTGGGAGCGGGCGTACCAGGCCATGCAATCCTTTCTGGGCCGGCCTGAGGACTGGCCCCAGGGCTACCTGAGCGAGGTGGAGCTGCGCAAAGGCCCGGCGGCGGTGTTCTTGCTCCCGGCGGGGGAGGGGGTGCTGGAGGGGGCCTGGGCCCCGGAGCCGCTGGTGCGGGACTGGCCCTTGCAGCGCGCCCCTAAAGAGTGGCTGTGGGTGGTGAACCGGCGGATCAACAAGGAGGTGGGCGTGTGAGCTTTTCTTTGCTGGACGACCCCTGGATTCCCGTGCGGGCGGGGGAGGGCTACCGTGAAGTGAGTCTCCTGGAAGCCTTGGGGCGCTCGGAGGAAGTCTCCCTGGCCGCCGACCCTTACGAGGAGGTGCCCCTGCTGCGCTTTCTGCTCTTTGTCCTGGCCTGGGCCCTGCAGCCGCGGGCCTTGGAGGAGGCCCTGGCCCTGCCCCCGGCGGCGCTGGTGGCAGAGGTAGAGGCGAGGCTGCGCCCCTTTGAGCAGCGGCTGGACCTCTTTGGGGCGTTCTTCGCCTTCTGCCCCGACCTGCCGGGTGAGCCAGGGGGGGTGGAGGCGCTGCGCCCGGACTGGCCTGCGGGCGGCGGGGCCCTGCTCGCCACCCCCCGGCCCAGGTACCCGGTGGCCTTAGAGCCCTCGGAGGTGGCCCGGGCGGTGCTGGTAGCCCTGAGCTACACCCCCGGCACCCTGCACCAGCGGCACGGGGTGACCGCCCTCTCAGGGGGGGCGCTGGCCTCGGGGGTGGCCTTTTACGCCCTGGGGGAGCGCCTGTTAGATACCCTGCGGCTCAACCTCTCCCTGCCCACAGAACCCCTCAGGGCCCCCTGGGAGGAGGCCCCGCTGCGGTATGAGGCCCTCGAGGGCTACGGCCTCACCGAGCGGCCCCAGCCGCTCCGGCGTTACCTGGCGGTGGCCTTCGCCTTCCGGCCCTGCTGGGAACAGCGGCGGCTGGTGGGGGTGGTGCGGGGGCCGGGGCTCAACCCCAAACCCCTGCAAGGTCTGCGCGACCCGATGTTCGCCTACGAGGGGGAGCGCCCCCTGGCCCTTCTGCCAGGGCAGCGGCTGCTCGAGCGCACCCTGCCCCGCTTCGCTGACGTGACCCCCCCGGAGGTGCTCGAGCGAGCTGAGGCTTTAGCCTGGGCGCGGGGCCTCGCTTACGCGGTGCGGGCGGTGGGGCAGGCCCCCGACTACTCGGTGGTGCCGGCTTTGCTCTCGGCTTCGCTGCCCCCCATCCTGCGGCCGGAGGAAGCCTTCCGTTTGCGCCTGGGGGCAAGGGCCAAGGCTTTGGGCGACGAGCTGACCCAGGTCACACGCGAGCTGTACGGAAAGCGCAGGAACCTGCTGGCCTGGGCCTCACTGACGGCTTTGAAGGAGGGCCTGGAACGGGCGGTGCTGGAGGCCGCGGACGAGGAGGCGGGCGAGCGGAGGCTTTACGCGACCGCGCGCAGCTTCGCCGACGAGCTTCTGCTGGAGCGGGCCGGTCGCCCGGAGGAGCTACTCGGGTTACAGAGGGCGCTGGATAAAGCGATTGCGCGAGCCATGCGCTCCTGAAGCGCTTTTGCTAGTATGGGGTAGCAGCGGCGGACGCTGCTGGGAACCTTGAAAATGTGCGATAAGGGAGAGTTTTTCTCGATTCGATCAAGGATTTTCCCTATACGTGCGGGGATGAGTCGTGGGCCTGAGTTGGCACAGTGGAAAGTGAAGGTTTTCCCTACACGTGCGGGGATGAGTCGTCATCACTGGGACGGACACCGAGATAGTTCGCGTTTTCCCTACACGTGCGGGGATGAATCGGGGGCACTGTATCGCCAACGTCTGTGCACGGTGTTTTCCCTATACGTGCAGGGATGAGTCGGACAATTGGGAGAACGCCCCGCTCCACGATGCGTTTTCCCTACACGTGTGGGGATGAGTCGTGTGTCCCCGCGCCCGGCGCGAGCGTGCACTTCGTTTTCCCCACGCACGCAGGGATGAGTCGTACCCGGTACCGTAGCGCGGCGTTGACCGTGTGTTTTCCTTATGCGTGCGGGGATGAGTCAGCGGTTTTAGAGGCCGGGTGTGATGTTGTTCATGTTTTTCCTCACACACACAGGGATGAGTCGTCTGTAACGGGGTGGGTACGACTCCCACTCTGCGTTTTCCCCGCATGCGCGAGGATGAGTCGTTGTGGTGCGCCCTGCACACCCTGTTCATCTACATTTTCCCTATGCGTGAGAGGATGAGTCATACGATTAAAAACCCAGACCCAACAGGTTCCGTTTTTCCCATACACGCGGGGATGACTCGACAACTGGCTGTAAGAGGTTCGGAAACCAACCGTTTTCCCTGCACTTGCAGAGATGAGTCAAGCACCTTGTTGTTGTCGGAGTTCCCTACGCATACGGGATGAGTCGGGTCCCGGGACGAACCCCGAGGGCTGGGCCAGTTTTCCCCGCGCAAGTAGGGATGGGTCGGCTAGCGATGAACGCTGCACGTGTTGCTAACGTTGTTTTCTCCACGCACGTGGGGATGAGTCGGTAACTTCTGCATTCGCCCGGTTCAACCTTTCGCTTTCCCTGCATGTACGGGGATGAGTCGATGCTGTCGGCAATAGCAATGTGGGCGGCCATGTTTCTCCACACACAGGGATGAGTCGACATACATCCGCGCTCGAGCCCTCCTAACACACCATGTTTCTCCACACACAGGGATGAGTCCTGGTAGCTCGCTGTGACCGCCTGTCGGATGGCATTTTCCCTGCACAGACGGGGATGAGTCAGGCGGACAGAAAAACGCACGCTCACGCCGGACAGTTTTCTCCACACACGTGGGGATGAATCGAACAGTCGGACGGTGGGTAGACCGGCCCTGCGTTTTCTCCACACAGGTGGGGATGAGTCGGTCTCCATTAGCCACTGGTTGTTGTACTGTCCGTTTTCCCTACTTGCGCGGGGATGAGTCGATTCAACCTTAACTCAACTCGATTCTCGCATTTTCTCCACGCAGGTAGGGATGATTCGGTTCCACGGTGGGTCAGAAGGTGTGCTCCGTAGGTTTTCCCCACATAGGTGGGGATGAGTCACCGGTTTTACTCGTCGCCAGGCGCTTGTCTACGTCTTCCCTACGTGTGCGGGGATGGGTCGAAGAGCATGAAGGGAATCAGCGGCAGGGTAACCGTTTTCCTTACGTGTATGAGGATGGGTCATTTTTGAAACCTAACGGGGCAAGAGAACACCCGTTTTCCCTGAATACGTGAGGATGAGTCGGAGGGTAGTTCTGATGCTAGGCGTAGACCCCACGTTTTCTCCGCGCAAGTGGGGATGGTTCGTCCGCAGGCTACGCAGACACATGGCTTTGGCGTTTTCCCCAGCTATATGGGGATCGGTCTAATCTTCGGATGGGTTCGGCGTGTCGTTTTTTCCTCACGGGTGAGGATGAGTCCGAGGCTCCGATGGAGATGCTGCAACCCCACCTCGTTTTCCCTACGCAGGGATAAGTCGCCTTCCGACTCGCCTAGATCGTTTAGCAAGAGTTTTCCCTATGCGTGCGGGGATGTGTCCAGACAAAGGTGTGGTTAGGAATAGAGCAGGTGGTTTTCCCTGGGTGTGTGGGGATGAATCGTATTCTGGTTGGAGTCCTGGTAGTATCCTTTAGTTTTCCCCACGCACGTGTGGATCAGTCAGCTGAGGGTTACCAGGGTGTTCGGGCCCGGCTGCTTTTCCCACACGTATAGGGATGATTCGCCGAGAAACCCTGCCCGTCGTCAGGCTGGGAGGTTTTCCCCGCACGTGGGGATAAAAGAACCAGAGGGCACCGCCAAAAGCGGTGCCCTGTTTATTTGGGTGAGGAGGTAGATATAGATGACACACTTCACCGTCCAGATCGAGATCAAACACGACCCTGACGCCGAGTGCCCTTTCGACCCCTGTGAGGAGCGGTTGGTGGTTTTTCACCCCCGCTACCGGGGCACCCACAGCTTCGCTTCCCCGGAAGAGGCCCGGCGGTGGGCCAGGGAGGAGGGCTGGAAGGTCTTCCCGGTCTACGCCCACATCCACGGGCGGATCGCGCTCCGGGCCAGCGAGGAGGGCAACCCCTTCAGCGACCCCTGGGACAGCGGATTTTTCGGGCTTTTGCTGATAAACCGCAAGTACTGGGGCAGGAAGGTCACCCTGGAGCAGGCCAACCGCCTGCTGGAAAGCTACAACCAGTGGGTCAACGGAGACTGCTGGGGGTACGTGGTGCGGGTGGGCGAGCGGGAGGAGTCCTGTTGGGGGTTCATCGGCCAGGACGAGGTGCGGGAAGCAGCTAAGCAGACCGCGCAGCGACTTTTGGAAGATGTCCTCGAGGAGGCCGCGTAAGCACCAGGGTGCAGATCGTCGTGGAGTTCTACCGCGTCCGCCAGGACGGAAGCGTCGGGCGCCGGTACACCCGTAACACCTGGTGAGAGGCCTGCACAGCGCCAGGCTTCCGCCCGGCGGGTGGAAGGGCCGCAGGAGTGAGGAAAAGAGCTTTGGGCTAGGAAATTAGAGGAGCTGGTGCTGGGGGTTTGGGAGGGAATGATGCCCGTGCCTGAGCACCGATGCAAGGGAGGAATAATGGATATTTTCGATCAACTCAAGGCTAGAGGCATCCTCGAGGTCTGCGCGGGCTTCGATGGAGCGGAGGGGGACTGTGAGATCACCTACGTGCGCTGCTACGGCGAGAACGGGCGCGAGACGGTTCCCTGCGAGCAGAAGCTGCAGGAGGCCCTAGAATCGCTGACCTGGGATCTGCTCTTTGAAACCTCGGCCAACTTCCGCGATGCCGGGGCCTTCGGTCAGGTCATCTTCAACGTGGAGACGGGGGCGATAAAGGTAGTGGCGCATGAGCGGAGCGTCGTCAGCTACATCGAACACTACCGCTGGCAGGACGGAAGGCTGGAAAACGCCTAGGACGGCGGGGGGGTTTCTTACCCCCCTTCGATAACGACGAGGCGCGGCATAGCCCGTAAGACCTGACCCGCACGGGCAGGCAGGGCCAAGGAGGAACATGAAGTACTACGCCGTAAAAGCCGGGCGCACCCCCGGCATCTACACCGACTGGGCCGAAGCCGAGGCCCAGGTCAAGGGATTCCGCGGGGCAGAGTACAAGGCCTTTGATACCCGTAAGGGGGCCGAGGCCTGGCTCAGGTTTACCCCCGCCTCTGCGCTGCCCCCCAGCCTGCTGGGGCTGGCGGTGGACGCGGCCTGTAAGGGCAATCCAGGTCCCCTCGAGTTCCGGGTGGTGAACCTGGAGACCGCGGAGGTGCTGGTGGAGAGGGCCTTCCCCATCGGCACCAACAACCTGGGCGAGTTCCTCGCCATCGTCGAGGCCGCCAGGTTGATCGCGGACGGGCGGGCCGAGGGGCCGGTCTACTCGGACAGCCTGGTGGCGATGGACTGGGTAGCCCGGCGCAAGGTGCGCACCAACCTGCGCCGCACCCCCGAGACCGAGCCGCTCTTCCGCGCTGTCGAGGCGGCGGAGGCGTGGCTTTCGCGAAACCCGCTTCCCGAGATTCGCAAGTGGGATACCAGCGAGCTTGGGGAAATCCCTGCCGATTACGGCAGGAAGTAGCCAGCCCGCACCCCGGCGGGTAGCTGCGCTGGTAGACCGGGAGCCCCGCGCAAGGGGGTAGGGCATAGCCCGGTAGCTCGATATATAATCGCACTACAGGAGGAGGTAAAAATGCGCGAGATCGAAAAGCGGCTTTCATTCCTGGGCACCCCGGTGTTCCGGGGCTTCAGCAGCCGCTGCTTTCCCTACGTGGATCAGGGGGGACAGATGGTGCGGCTAAGCCAGGAGATGAAGGTCGAGAACGGCAGCGTCTGGTACGTGGTGGTCAATTCAGGGAAAAAACGCCTGGTGCCGTATATGCTCGAGCCAAGGGGCAACGGCTTTTGAGTGGGTGGGGGTGTAAAGCATCCCCAGACCTCGAAGAAAGGGGTGGTAAGGATGGAATCTGAGCTGTACCTGGACGCCGCGATCCGACAGGGGAACCTCGAGCACTACGTGGTGCTCTCCAGCTCGCAATTGCAGCAGATGCGGGACGAGATGGTGGAGTACGCCCGGCAGCAGGCCCCGCTGGTGAGCGAGGAGGAGGTGGCCTCGATCACCTATGAGACCCTCTACATCGGGACTCCATCGCCGTGGCGGACAGCCCTGAGATGGCGGCTTTGCTAGAGGATTTCTGCGGCAAGGAGGCCCTGATGGCCCCCCTCGACATTCGGGTAGACGGGCGGGATGTCTACGGCAACATCCCGCTCTTTCTGGCCGAGAAAGCGGCCTTGATCACCTTGCCGGAGCAGGGTCAATACGGGATAGAGTGGAACAGCTACACGGTCTTTAAAACAGAAGACTACGCCTTCCGCTGCCGGCTGCTGGAGCAGCAGATCAACGTGCTGCATCAGATCAAGGAAGCGGGTCTGTACCATGACCAGACCGGCCGCCTTCTGGAAGCAGCCAGGGAATCAGCGCTGTATTATCAGGCCGGGATTTACCTGCACAAGCAAGAAGGTCAGCTGGTGATCACGCCAGACCCCATCAGCGAACCCTACCAGCGGCTGGCGGTCGATAGGCAGATGTACCTGATCGAGGAGGTGGGTATAACTTCTAAACTCCGTACACTGGTGCGCGAAAACGGTGTGTGGAGCCTGCAAACCAGCCAGGAGGAGGCCACCTGGGCCCCCGTGATCCGCTCCTTAGAGGAGCTTGAGCGGATCACCAAAGGCGACTTTGTGTATCCTGGTTCTTGGAAAGTACCGGATGCACCCCACTACACCCTGCCAGACCGGCCCGGGGTGGTTTTTGTGCAGGAAGGCGAGTCCTGGAAGGCCCTGCCCGACTACACGCTCTTCGCCAAGGAGGCCCAGCCGGCCCCCCAGGAGCTCGAGGGGGAACTCACTGATGGCGCGGCTGGAAAAGTGCGGCCCGGTCGGGGGGATATTCCCGCGGGGGGAGGTGAAGTCCGGTGCGTTCGGCGAAGAATACGTGCTCTCGCACGTCACCGGAACCGGTCGTCTTAAGTGGGAGGTGCATCAAAGGGGAGACATCGACCTCCAGATCACCCGCCCCTCCCATCACGACGTGTACGGGCAGATCACCTTCAGTCAGGACAACGTGGCGGCGTGGGTGAAGTACAGAAGCTCCAAGCTGTCCTGGGAGATCGAGGAGGTCAACAACAACTTCCTGCCCCGTCACGCGGAGGCCTTGATCAAGGCCGCCGAGGCTACCCGGGAGGGCTTCCCGGCGGAGCTGCGCCATCAGCTGAGAAGCCGGGCCCTGGAGAACGAGGCCAGGCAGGTTGAACTAACCGTGCAGGCGTTGCAGGAGCGCTTCGGACAGCTGCTGATGAGCCGCCTGGACGAGGCCATAAGAAACGGTGAGGCGCGGTTCAATCCAGACACGAGGGATTTTGAGTACAGCGAGTCGTTGGAGCGAGTCATGGGCAGTGATTTTGTGCGAACCCTGTCGGCGGCCTATCGCGACGTCCCGCCTGTCGCCGAACGGCTGCTCGAGCGCGCGCAGGCGTTCAGCCTGGAACGCTAGACTCCGCCGCCAGCCCCAGGGCCCGCAGAGCCCGCAGTTCGGGCGGGGCGAGGGCGATACCGGTGCGGGCGGCATACGCTCATTCCGAGAAAGCGTAGAGCAGCTTCAGAACCACCGGGTCGAGCGTTCCCTGGGCCGCCCGTACCGCGGCCAGGGAAGGCTGGGCGGGGAGGGGTGGGCGGAGCAGCACGAAGGCGGCGGGGGAGGCCAGGGCGTAGCGCCCTTCCTGCAGGAGCAGCAGCACCCCCAGCTCGAGGTCGCTATCGACCACCGGGGGGCGGTTGAGGATGAAGGAGGCGTAGAAGACCGGCGGGATGTCGTGGACGTGTTGGTGCAGGTACTCCCAGGGGCTACAGGGGATCACCCGGCTCCAGGTTTCGGGAACGGTGTGCACGGTCAGACCAGGCCCAGCTGGTACTTCACCAGGCGCAAAGGACGCAGGCCTTCCAGCTCGGGGTCGCGCTCCAGGCAGCTATAGAGGTCCCGCAGGGCGACCGCGAAGCCCTGGCGGAAGAGGGCCCGCTGGATGGCCTCCGGTTCCCAGTCGGGGTGACGCCGCTGGATCTCCCGCACCTTGCGGCGCAGCGCGTCGCTTTCGCGGGTGAGCAAAAAGCTGGGGGCTCGCTCGATCAGGGGTAAAGTGTATATGGGTTTGTCCATGCTTCCTCCTATCAGGAGTAATTATACAACGGAGGCCGATGATGATCTTACGTCTTGACGGAAGTTTGGTGGAGTTCGACGTGGCCCGGGCCTGCCAGGGCAGCGGGGTGTGGCTGGTGCGACAGGATCGGGAGGGGTTCGTGGCGGTCTACCAGGACGACGAGCGGGAGGAGCTGCTGGGCCGCTACCCGACCTTCGAGGAGGCCCACCACGCGGCCAGCGAGGCCGCCGATGAGGCCTTCCTGGCGTTTGTGCAGGCCTGGGAGGAAGAACAGATGCTTAGAGCGTTTGACGAGCTGCTCGGGGGTTGAAAACAGCGCGTCCTCCGCCGAGCGGAGGACGCGGAGTAGCGCTGTGCCTTACCCGTACACCGGGGCGGTCGATCCCCTATCGGGACGGGCTAAGGCCCGTACGCCGGGGCGGTGTACACCACTTCCCCGCTCGCGTCCCGGTAGGCCACGGCCCGGGTGAGGGCGAAGCCGGCCCGATGCAAGTCCGCCTTCAAGAGGCGGAGGGCGGCGATCTCCTGCAAGAGATGAAAGAGCCGCTTCGCATCCGCCGGTGAAAGGGCTTTCGCCAGCTTCTTCAGGTGCGGACGCACCTCGCTCACCGACCAGCCCTCCTCCTGGAGCATCTCCGTCAGCGCCACGTGGGCCGTCTGCGCCTCGAGCATCACGCTGAAGCTCTCAAAGGCGTCAGGAGCCGCCTTGGTCTCCCACAGGCCGGGCTTGCGGGAAGCAAAAGCCTTGCCGTCACGGGTTCTGAGGGTGTCGATTCCCAGGATGCCCTCCTTGAACTTCTTTTCTTTAGCGGGGAGAGCGTCCACCAGTGAGGCCAGCTCTTGCAGGTCATGGGGGTCTACCAGGATGCCCGTCTTCCCCAGCCGCTCCACCGTCTCCGGTGCGATGAGGCCTGCGGAAAAGTGCGGGTTGCCCGCGAACTCTTCCTCGCGCTCCAGGCGGCTCAGATTGCGAACTTCCTCCCCGGAAGCCAGGAAGCGCTCGAGGTGCCTTTTGGCCTCAGCCACCCGGCTGTCGGGGTAGGCGGCGTAAGGGTCGCCGACCAGCTGCTGCACCGCCCGCAGGGCCAGCCGCTTAGGGCCTGCCCGGAAACGGGCCAGCACCGCCCGGCCCTTCACTTCCAGCACCTCCCCTTTGCCGTACTGGGGGTGGGTGAAGGTGACCCCGGGGCGGACCCGTTCTGCCAGATCCCAGGGGAAGACCGGGTAGACCCGGCCCTCGGGGCTCTTCCAGGGAAAGCAGACCACGCCAGACTGTACCTTTTGCCGAAGATCCAGGCACACCTTGAGGGTGCTTGCCCGATCCTTCACCCCCAGGCGCTCGCGGGTCTTCTGCAGGGCCTCCTTGAGGGCGGCCCACAAAACCAGGGCCACGCGGTCTTCCCGGCTGAAGCGCGTGAAGCGCCAGCCCTCGCGGGCGGCCTGGAAGAACTCCCTCCTGGCGATGGGATCCGTCCTTAAGAGCTGCCGCAGCGCCTCCAGGGCTTCGAGGACGGTGCTGGGGGTCGTCCCCAGACGATGGGCCCAGACGTGGATGTGTATTGTTTTCATATGACCTCCTATCGAAGGCCATTATATAGCAACAGGCCCTCTTGGAAGAGAGCCCGCTGCTAGGAGGTATAGATGCCGTCTCCGGCCTCTCCAATATAGCACCCTGCCAGGTGGAAAACAATCCTCATAGGGGCGCGGGGAGGGCTTTTCTTACCTACTCCGGTTTAGGTAAAAAAGGGTCAGTGGGTAAGAGCCAGGGCATCGCGCAGCGGCCACCACCCGGATGTGGTATCCTGTCAGCTGGAGGTATAGTATGGATACCATCCGGCTGATGGCAAGCGGTCTTGGCGTTCTGTCCAGGGAAATGATCATGAGGTCCTATATCGCCTGCAAGCACGGGGATAGCCAGGCCCTCGAGGCTCTGGTAGCGCATTACAGCTACCTGGCTTTCGATAAAGCCTTCCGGCTCTTCCACTGGCTGGGCGACGAGGCCCGTGACCTGGCCCAGGAGTTGCTCTGTGAAGTGGTGGAGGTGCTGAAGAAGCCCCTGCCCTCCGGCTCCAAGAACCTCACCTTCTGGGTTAATGTGCATCTCGAGCGCAAGGTTCGAGACTACTTAACCCAGGGCGCGATGGGGACGTACCGCCAGAACCGGCTTCTGAAGAAGCTGGTCGCGGCGCGGTTGGATTTGGAGAGCAGCCTTGGCCGCGCCCCCACCCACCCCGAGCTGGCCGAAGCCCTGGGGATCGATGAGGCTGCCCTCGAGCGCCTGCTCCACCTGGAGGAGGCCAACCGCATCCTGAGCCTCTCCAGCCCGCACCCACAGACGGGTGTGCCGTTGGAGGAGGAGATGGTGGCCTCGGAAGAGGAGGCGCTGGATGACCTCGAGGAAGCCTTGGAGAAAGCCCGCTTGGGGCTTGCGCCCGAGGCGCTTTCCACCCTCGAGCGCTTCCTGGCAGGCGAAGAGGTAGATCAGGCCGCCCTGGAGGCCCTGGCCGCAGCCATTAAGGCCCAGATCGCATAGGCACAGGCACGAAAAAGAGGCCCCGTTGGGGCCTCGCTTTTTTATTGAGCCTACTCGGTGAGCCTCCACATCGCCAGGTGAGCGAGCAACTCCCCCCTACCGAGGTTGATCCGGGCTTTGTGCTGCTTGTAGCGCAGTTCGATCCGCTCACCGGGGTCTTTGTGGCGCAGCACCGCTGGAAATCCCGCCGGGTGGATATTGATGACGGTTTGGTACAGCTCCACCTGGAAGGGACCGGTGGCGGCGGCCCGGAGGATCTCCTCTGAGGGGCGGTAATCCCCAGCCAGGTAAACCCCACTGGCGGGGTCGCGCTGCAGGTATATCCCCTTTTTTACCAGCTCGATCCCGCCGTCCCGGCGGCGCAGGTGATCGCTGCCCGGGGGAGGTATCACCTTCTGGACGAGCGGCAGATCGACGCGGGTGTAGGCGCGGTGTACCAGCACCCACCACTCCTCATCCACCCAATCCACCACCACCTGGGTGTAGTCGTAGGTATACCTCCCCTTCGGCCAAACCTCCGGGTGGGTCAGGTAGCGAGCGGCGGTGTAGGTCTGAATGGCCTTCGTCAGGCGATCCAGATTAGGCACCACCCCGGTACGCACACGTGCGGTCTGGTTGCGGATCTCCTCCCTGACCTTTTCGACGATGGCCCGAGCCATCTCCCTGGCTTTATTTTCTTCCATACTGACCTCCTATCAACCATCAGTATATCAGCCTGGTAGTGGTCAGCTAAGGTACCAATCGCATAGAGGCCCAGTATGAGAAAGAGGCCCCAATGGGGCCTCGCTTTCTTATTGAGCCTACTCCATCATGCGCCACATCGCCAGGTAGGCCAGGAGCTGACCGCTGCCGAGGGTGATGCGGGCCTTATGCTCATTGTATTGCAGATTGACCCGCTCGTCGGGGTTTTTGCGGCGCAGAACCACGGGAAACCTCGACGGCCAAAGCTTGATCAGGGTTCGGTACAGCTCCACCTCGAAGGGGCCAGCGTTGGCGGCCCGGAGTATCTCCTCCTGTGGGCGGTGGCCCTCAGCGAGGTAAACCCCACTGGCGGGGTCACGCCGCAGGTGAATCCCATACCTCACCAGCTCGATTTCGCCGTCCCGGCGGTGCAGCCACTCGTCGCCCGAAAGAGGTATCACCTTCTCAGCAAGCGGCAGACTGGTGTAGGTGGAGCTGCGAGATAGCCATACCCACCATTTTTCGTCATCCCACACTACCCGTACTTCGGTGTAATCGTAGCTGTATCTCCCCTTCTGCGGAACCTCCGGGTGGGTTACATAGCTGGCGCTGGTGTAGGTCTGGATCGCCTGGGCCAGGCGATCTAGATCTGGTACTACTGTACGCACGTGGAAAGTTTGTTCGCTGACCTGTTCCCTGACCTCGCTGATGATGGCCCGGGCCATTTCTCTTGCTCTGTTTTCGTTCATCCTGACCTCCTATCGCTCACCAGTATATCAGCCCGGCGGTGGGCCTCGAGGAGGGCCAGGAGAAAGGCGTCGAAGGCCTGATAGGCAGTCAGGGGGCTTTTCCAGCGCTTCTGGCAGCGGGCCAGGACGCGCTCGGCCAGGTAGATCTCGGCGGTGGTCAGCTTGCACAGGCTGCGGTAGCTGCGCAGGCGCCGCGCCTCTTCCAGCGGCAGACTGTCCAAGTATTCCGATACTCGCTTGCGAAAGCGGGGCGAGGCGAAGCGGCGGTAGCTGCGCCCACCCAGGTAGCGGCGGGCCTCGCCCACAGCTAGCTGGATGGCCTCCTGGGGGGAGAGGCCCATGTGCTGGGCCTCCAGCTGGGCCGCCACCTGCCAGCGCTGGCGGGGTTTGAGGTATTCCAGGGCCAGCAGCAAGACGTGGGCCGCGTTGTGGTCCCCAGCGGCTAAAGCCAGCAGGATGGCCTCCTCCAGGACGACCCGGCTGCAGGTTGGAGGGCTGGGGGAAAGCAGGGCGTGGAGCAGGTCGCGGGATATGTTCATGAGGTGCATGATATAGGAGTTGGGCAAAGAGGGAAGGGGGTGGGCGCGGGGCTTCTCATCTTTTTTGCTATGCTCTTGCTAGATAGGAGATAATGGAGCCATGAAAAGACTGCTGCTGTCACTGACCGCTCTGGGAGGGGTCGCGCTGGCCCAGTTTTCTGACGTACCGGCGGGCCACTGGGCCCAGGAGGCCATCCGTCGCCTGACCGCGCAGGGGCTGCTGAGCGGCTACCCGGATGGCCGCTTCGCCGGGCAGGGCACCCTGACCCGCTACGAGGCGGCCTTGCTGATCTACCGGCTGCTGCAACGCCTGGAGGCTGATCGGATCAGCCCGGAAGACCTGGAGGCCCTCTCCAATGCGGTGCTGGAACTCCAGGGGGAGCTGGCCCGGCTGGGGGCGGCCCTCGAGGCCAAACTCGAGCAGAGTGACCTGCTGGAGATCGAGCGCAAACTGGCCCTGCTGGACGCCCGGCAGGCCGGGCTGGACCCCGCTGCTTTAGAAGACCTCAGGGCCCGGCTGGATCAGGTGGCCCTCACCGCCACCCAGGCCCTCAACCAGAGCACCCTGGCCCTGGAGCGTCTGAACGGGCTGAACGACCGGCTGGAGGAGCTGGGGCAGGCCTTAGCCCGGCTGGAGGAGGGGCAGGCCCGGCAGGCCCAGACCGGGGCGGCGGAGCTGGCCGGGCTGCGCCAGGAGCTGGAGGCCCTCAAGCGGGCTTTGCAGGAGGTGCAGCCGACCCCGACCCTTCCCCCAACCCCGACCCTTCCCCAGCCGTCGGTTGACCCCCAGGTGGTGGCAGCCCTGCAGGAGGGGCGGGAGCGGCTAGAGGCCCTGGAGGAGCGGCTCAACCGGCTGGAGAAAGCCCAGGCCGCCCGCATGGAGGCCCAGGAGGCCCGGCTGCGGCTTTTGGAGGAAGGGCAGCGCCCCCGCTTCAGCCTGGAGTCCCGCCTGGCCTGGCGGCAGGGGTACGGCTACGCCCTGGGGGAGGAGGGGCCGCAGGTGGCCTCGGAGCGGGCTTTGGGGCAGCTCACCTTGCGTGGGGAGCAGGAGGGCCGCAAGTTCGGTCTGCTGCTGTTCTCCGGGGGCGGGGTGGGGTACACCGCGGCGGGGCTGGAACTCGAGGGCGACGGCCTGCAGGGGCGGGCGGTGTGGGCCGAGCAGGGACAGTACGCTTACCGCCTGGGCTACCGCCTGGGGGATCAAGACACCTACCTGGCCCTCACGGGTTACCTGGCCAGCCCCAACTTCCCGGCCTGGCTGGCCCGCCCGGTGGTGGAGGGCCAGGCCGAGGGCCAGTGGCGGGTGGCTTTCGCGGACTTCAGCCGGCTGCAGCTGGCGGCGGTGTACGGCCGTGAGGCCGGTGGGGCCAGCGAGAGCGGCTACCTGCTGGCCGGGGCCTCCCCCTGCGCTTTGGAGCGGTGGTTGTTGGGGGCCGGGCTGGGCCTGGACCTTCCCCTGGGCTACCAGGGCTGGCTGCGCTACAGCCAGACCGAGGAGCGTACCCCGGCGGGCTGCGCGAACCCCTTGCGGCTGTCCCGTCCGGTGGTGGAGGGCCGCCTCAGCAGCCAGGACTTCCTCATCACCGACCTCTCCTACCGCAGGGAGAGCTACGAGGGCCAGGGGCTGGGCCAGACCTTTGTGCGCAACGTCCTGGAAGGGGAGGCGGGCTTCCGCTTCGCCTTCGGTCAGGCTCAGCTGGTGCCGGTGATCGGCTACAGCCGCATCTGGTTCAGCGAGGTGCAGGGCAGCGCAGGGGTGTGGCCCGCGACCGAGGTGGATCACCCAGGCAACGGCGACCGCGAGACCTGGCGCTTCCGCCTGGGCTTCAGCGGGCGCTTCGACCCACTGCGCCTGGAGGCCGAGGGGCTGTGGCGCAACACCGCCTACGCCGGCTACACCGCCGCACAGTACGGGGGTAAGGGGGCTTTGATCTGGGCCATTACCCCCCTTTTGCTGACCCTGGAAGGCGGGTACTACGTGGGCAGCAACGTGGAGCTTTACGCCTTCACCCCCAGCGATAAGCCCGGCGTGATGGAGGGCCTGGGCTGGATCGGCCTGCGCCTGGGCTGGCCGGAGGGCGAGGTCAGCTACGGCAGCGACAGCGCGGGCGGGGTACGCTTTGGGGTGCGCTACGGGCTGCGGTTTTAGATGCGCACCGTAGACCTCTTCGCCGGATGTGGCGGGCTCTCGCTCGGCCTGGCCCAGGCGGGGTTCCGCATCGTGGCCGCCTATGACAGCTGGGCGCGGGCCCTGGCGTGCTACCGGGCCAACCTACCCCACCCGACCTTCCTGCTGGACCTCGCGGACGTGGAGCGGGCCAGGGCCCACATCGCCCGCTTCGCCCCGCAGGTGGTGGTCGGGGGGCCGCCCTGCCAGGACTTCTCCCACGCGGGGCCGCGGGAGGAAAGGTCCAGGGCCAGCCTCACCGTGGACTTCGCCAGGATCGTGGCCAGCCTTCGTCCTCTGGCCTTCGTGATGGAGAACGTGGAGCGCACCCCAGGAAGCAGGGCTTACAAAGAGGCCCGGAGGTTCCTGGTGGAGGCGGGTTACGGGCTCACGGAGACCACCCTCGACGCTTCCCGCTGCGGGGTACCCCAGCGGAGGAAGCGCTTTTTCGCCATAGGGGTCTTAGGGGTAGAGAACGGTTTTCTTCTCCCCCTCCTGAAGGCGGGGCTGGCCGAGCGCCCCCTCACCGTGCGGGCGTACATGGGGCGCGAGATCGACTTCGACTACTACTACCGCCACCCCCGCAACTACAATAGAAGAGGCATCTACTCCGTAGACGAACCCGCGCCCACAGTTCGGGGGGTGAACCGCCCCGTGCCCAGGGGGTATAAAGGCCACCCGCAAGACCCGGTTCCTCCGGGTCCTGGGGTGCGGGCCCTGACCACAGCGGAGCGGGCGAGGATCCAGACCTTCCCCCGCGACTGGACCTGGGTGGGCACCAAGACCGAGGTGGAGCAGATGATCGGAAACGCCGTGCCTCCTGAGCTCGCCAGGTTCGTGGGAAGAGCCCTTATGGCTTACCTGGTGCGCCGTCCAGGAGGAATCATGCGCAAAACACAACGCCCTGGGGTAGGTTCATCCAGCCCCGCATCTTGGTTTTTGAGCTAGACGAGGACAGAACCGTGGGCGGACTCTTTTCCGACGAACTGGGGATTTTTCGGGTGCGCTACGAGGGCGAGGTTCCCTTCTCGCTTTCCGAACTCGAGGGCGCGGATCGGCTGCGGGTGCTGACCTACTCGGCCAGCCAGGACTTGATCAAGGCGGCGGGCCTTTCGGTGGAACAGCTGGAGGTCGTCCTGGGCCACCCCATCCCGGCCAGCAGCCTGGATCGACTGTTGGGGATGCAGACCGTAGCCCTGGAGGAGCTTCAGGGCCAGGTACGGGACAACCCCGGGATCATGGAGCGGATTCGTTCGGGACGGATGCGCTTCTTCCTCTCCCGCCAGCCCAGCCACGCCAAGCTGCTGCTGGTGGAGAAAGGCGACACCCGCTTCGCCCTGGTGGGCAGCGCCAACTTCAGCCGCAACGCCCTCAAGGGACAGCAGATGGAGATTCTGCTGCGGATCGAAGACCCGGCGGGTTTCGAGCGCTTCGAGCGGCTGTATGAGGACATCCGCCGGGAAAGCGACCTGGTGCGGCAGGAACTCCTGGTCAAGCAGGTGCTGCCGGAGGAGCTGCCCCTGCTGGAAAAGGCCAACAAGCAGGCGGTGGTGCTGGAAGTGGAAAAGGAAGTCCCGGCGGTGTACCGGCTGGAGATCCTGAGCCGCCGGGCGCGGGCCTTCGAGCCCATCGCCCAGGAGGTGCGCTTCAAGGACGGCTACGCCCGGCTCGAGCCCAAAGCCCTCAAGACCCTCCGGCTCACCCCGCCCCCCGCTGAAGAAGGCGGCCCCCGGCCCTTCCGGGTGCGGGAGGAGGAAGGGGTGCTGGAGGTGCTGGGAACCGCACAGCCCTTCCTCGAGGCAAGCGACCCCGGCGTGCGCGAGGACGCCGAGAAGATGGTGGCCTTCCTGCAGGGCTATCTGCAGGGGGACTTTCTCTACGCCGAAGAGGCCCGCGAACAGGTGGCGGGGTACTGGCGGCTGTGGGCCTGGTTCTGGACGGCCCCGCTGATGCACCGCCTGGTACGGCGGGCCCACCTGGAAGGCCGCTCGCCCCACGCCTATCCCCTCTACGCGCTGGTGTACGGCAAGGCCAACACCGGCAAGACCACCTTTTTGAAGCTCCTCTCGCGGAGCT